>Ga0136643_10004493_pt1 | contig 19253 bp, 12 predicted proteins | sample TergutLab28metaG_FD_96883 | JGI IMG/M metagenome (GOLD analysis project Ga0136643, IMG submission 96883) | Labiotermes labralis P1 segment gut microbial communities from Petit-Saut dam, French Guiana - Lab288 P1 (version 3) (version 3) | ecosystem: Host-associated > Arthropoda: Insects >...
AGGCTTCACATTGCAGTACTTTCCATATTATGTGTGATGTTCCAAGTATAGCTGTCTTTTGTAGTGAATCTATCGAGTGTTTTCCTGGTATAGTTTCCAAATTTTTCTTTAAGCTTCTTGTTACTAGTCCAATGGCTCCAATTATTACTGGTAAAATCGTACATTTGAGGTTCCACATTCGTTGTATCTCTATACACAAACTCTTGTATTTTAACTTCTTTTCCGCTTCCTTTTGCACAACATTTCTCTCTGCAGGTATTGCCACATCTATCAGTGTGCATGTTTTCTCTTTTTTGTTTTTAATTATTACATCTGGCCTATTTGCTGTAACTTTTCTGACTGTATGTACTGCTTGATTCCACAACACTGTAACATCTCCCTCTTCACACACTGGCTTGGGCATGTGTGTGTACCATTTGTCTGTAGTTTCAATACCTAAGGCTTTGAATATTGAGTAGTGCAAATGATGTGTACACACTTTATCGTGTCTCATTAAATATTAGTTCTTTATTATTATTATTATTATTATTATTATTATTATTGTCATTTTAAATTGCAATGTAGGTAGTTGAAGAATTTGATGCCATACAGTTGTCATTAAAGAAGGTATGTTCAGAAACTGCATCAGCAGTGAAGATTTTGCGTCATGATGGGAACAGGTTTAAGCAGATAAGAGAAGATCGCACTGGCAGGTTCATGGAGTGTTTTAATTCCCTTGAAAGAGAGGTTGATAGCATCTATAAGGTAATTCTTCAAGTTTGGAATTAAGAATACAATACTTTCAGACACTTAATGAAATACTTTCAGTTTAAAACATGTAATATACTTTTCTGTATTATTCCTTGACCCTTTGTAAAAATTCATTTCAGACTTTAACCATTACAATTTACATTTAAAATTTAATGGATTTTCAAGACAGAGCAAATATGGGGTTGGATATTCATAGAAGTGAGATATCAGTCACTAGGTTTTGTAGTAATTGGAAGGATTCATAAAATTTTCTGTAACTCTATTCTATATTCATGAAGGACTGCATTTCATGAATATCTCCAAAACAGTACTGAATTTTATAAGAACCATGTTCGTCTGGTACATGACCTTTATGTTATCCACATCTATTGTAAACATTAAACAGAATAAATTACAGTAGCTTCCAATGAGCTAGTTAAAACAGCCATGGTTTGCTTATTGTGCAATAAGTGTGATTAAATAAATTTCTTCATAGGTGTTGACACATCACCCCATTTACATTACGTTGTTCATTACCATCATGTTAGATTTATGGTTCTTACAATAATGATTGTGAAGTATATTATCTTTTGGGAAATGACAATGTATTATTTGGTAGACAGAAGGCAACATTTCACAGAAATGTACTGGATCTTATGAGAGAAAATTTGTCTGAAATGCTAGTACCTAATCTACCAAAGAGCATGGCATCTTATTACAGAAGGTCAGAGTATTCAAGTGGAGTTATGCTAAATTTTCTTATGCAGGACCTGTATGAAACACTGACTGGAGAAGCCACACTGACTTTAGAAAACCCAGATGAGCCTTATCATGCAGGTGTGAGGTACAGTGTACGAGTTCCAGGAAAGAAGTGTGTTGCAATGGACTGTCTGTCAGGTGGCGAGGCTGCAATGGCAAGCTTGGCTTTCTTGTTTGCTTTAATCAGGTATTGTATGTAACTGGTGGTGGAGAGAGAGAGTACTAATATATATATATATATATATATATGTGTGTGTGTGTGTGTGTATATGTAATGCAGAATGTACTCTTTTAGTACCTCAGTCAGTGAACAACCACCCAGTGCTATGTTTTGCACATCCAGGACCAAAGGGTTGCCAGATGTCATGTTCTAGATATTACACAGAAAACTGTATTGTGTCATAATGTATTTTGTGGTCTTAATTATTATTGCCACAAACACCTCAAACTTGACTACTGTGTTTCGTTTTTTATGTTCTTTGCAGATATAAGAAAATGTCATTCATAATTCTTGATGAACCAGATGGATCACTTGACCACAGAAATGTATCAAGATTTACAAAATTTTTGAAGCAATATAATAATTTGCAGATAATTATCATTACACACAGTCATCGACGTGCCTATGCTGTGTTGGCAGATGATGTCATAGGTGTTGCCAGAGAGGTATGACAGAATATGTATGGTAGCTCTTTGACTGCTCCTTCTGTTTGATTCCTCGAACTTCATGTATTACTATAATTTCTGGAAATAGTTGATCATATTTAAACAAGACAGGCTGTGCACATATAATACAACAATGTGGTGCATTAGTGTAACCACTGTTGCAGTTGAAAAGCAAGAGTATTAACATATGCTGTGTGTATGTAGGCTTAGGGATCCAGCATGCAAAGCATGTGTTCCATATCATCTGTGTTTTGTCTGGCTGTAGAGTGTTTTTTGATATTATCTCAAAAATGATATGATTTTCATGTAAAATGTGCTGAACATAAAATGTGAGTTTTGATTTTCTCTACAATTTCAGTCTGAAACATTTCTAAGAAGAATTTAGCTAGATATTATTATGAAAGTACATATGTCTTCATATAAAGTACCCATTATTCTCATCATATTTTAATGAAACTTGAATTTCCTTGAAAGATTACATGAAAAAAAATTTTATTAAATTCCATCCAGTGGGAGCCAATTTGTTCCATACGGATGGACAGACAGACAGACATGATGAAGCTAATAGTCACTTTTCGTCATTTGGTGAACTCACTTAAAAATGATATCCTCCTCACAGAATTTCAGTTTAGATTATACTTTACATGGTTTGTATTTTTCTGTAATGACAAGGAAGTCTAGCCTGTTCTGAAGCAGTCACTGCAGTTATTACTTCCAGCAAATATTTAAGGAATTTGTCATTGACATGATGCATTTCAGAATCCTAAAAAAATAGCTGCTTCTGGCTTTCAAAATGTTATAAATTTTGTGGTAGTAACGCCAGAAAATTGATATTCTTTTTATGGAACTCTCCTATCAGTCACAAAATATTCAGTAGATAATGGTTGTGCCAATTTTACAGGGCTTTATGAATTTCACTCACACTTGAGCTTACCAAACATAGACAAATAAAGCACGGTTTTATGGGATGTAACACCATGTAGCCTGATAGGAAGAGACAAAAATCTTGGAGAGACCTGTATACTAGACTGCACGGTGTCACATCTCAGAAGCCTGTAATCTGGGTACTTCCTGCTGTGAGAACTTCATAACTCAAATAGACAAAGGAACATACATTTGTATGTTACTACGCAACACTGAACGAATACATTAATTTTTGCATGATGATCAGAAATGCAGAACTGGAAGTGGTACAAGTGTTCTTCAGGTCCACTTTCTTCCATGCCATTTTATTATAGCGTATGCTACAATACATTTTTATGTATTTTCAGAATGAAAATGAGTCAGCAGTCAGTAAACTCTCTCTTTTGGATCTAACAGAATATTAGAGGTCATAAGAAGAAAATCAGCATACAGATATCAGAAGTTACTTGTCCTGTTACAGCATTTTAAACTACGAAGTTCAAATATTTGTTTAAAATTCAAGTTTACTCATTGTGATATAGTATTGTCTGAAAAATGAACTTGCATGTAGGCATGCAATTGTAGTGGTGACAGTATTTTAATGATAAAATAGATGTAGTAGCTGAAATATTAGACTTGTGGGGCTTTTTTTGTGTTAAAAAGAAACAGCAAACACTGGCATAAAATAAGTTTTTTCACCATTCTTATGTATGGAATACTTTCAAATTTTATAAGATATTTTTAAGTTCTGAAGTGACTAATTAGTTAGAGGGAAGGTGATAGTGACGATAACATTTAATTAACATACAGTTTATGATTGTACATCCAACATTTTTTAAGTTTACATGAATGAATGTTCAACATGTTTAAGCTCAGACTATTCATTTGAATATGCTTAGATACTGGTTTCAACTGAAAAAAAAAATATCTCCTCAACATGCTGACTTCATGTAATCCACATGTATTGCCACTGTCTGTTGAACATGCCTTTGTGTAATGTTATCATTCCTACAGAAGTGCAAGTTATGATTGGCTTATCAATTTCTGCAATAAACAAGGGATTAATTAAACTTTACTGCTGTACAACGTGGCTGTTTTTTTATGCTACACGAACCATAAGTCATATGGTGAATGCAGACTGGAATTTTATAAAATGTAATATTTCTAAGTATGAAATGTAAGGATTTTACTGCAGAAAAAAGAAACAGTTCTGTGACAAATATCCTTTATATTTTCTGTGTGAAGCTTTGTTTTTTGGGAGATAGGTGTCATTGTCTCAGAGAAACTTGGTGCCTCCTCCTTCTCAATAGGTAAGTGTTTTACCCTGAAGATGGAGGCAGCAGATTCCTTTTAAACATTTGTACCCCTCAACTTAACCAAACAGCCCCACGTCCCAGAAGACAGCGATAATCAGTCACTGCTGTGAGAAAATCAAATGTCATACATATTCTGTACTTACCAACATCACGAACTGAAGGAACCAAAAAATTTTGACAAACAAGTAGGAAAGAAGTGACAAGTAATACTAGGGAAATGCAAATTAAGAGGTTACAAAATAAAGAGAAGCATGCAGCCTCATGTAAAGTTTTTTGTGTTAAGCGCTTTTTGAGTTTATGTTCAATTTTTTATCTGATACACTTGCTTGTGTTACGTGTTACATATTCATAATTCAAGTTACATATCAGTCTTATTGACATGCATAATCAAGTAATTACTAGATATAACCAGTTGTGTGGGAAATGTTGAGTGAGGCGTGTGTTAAATAAAGGGGGCCATACTTAGCAATAATGTATGTCAGCAGCAAGTGTTGGATTAGCCACGGCATTATTTTTTTGCTTGTCATTTACAGATGGTAGGAAGGTGCCTTTCATTGTTACTCCAGTACCTTGAGGAAACTGCTACAAAGTTTTATTCTGCTTCTACCCTTTTAATTCCAAGAAAATTATTTTTAAACAGGCTATAATACAAATATGAACAGTCACTCCTTGCATAGGAACACAAAATTTAAATACAGACGGAAAGGAAAACTGAACATGTGAGGATATTTATAAGCAGGTTAATCTGGAATCAAAACAAAATTTCACAATATACATGAAAATACTTGTCTCATCTCACAACTTTCTGCACCCAAAATGCAACATTGGAACTAAAATTTCAAACATATGTGGTGGGAGACTATTAGAATACAATCAGTCATATTCCATTCTTACTCAAGTTTTCACTTTGATGTTTACAGTGAATGAAACCTTGAAAATTTGTGCTGGAGATTATGAATTCAGTGAAAAATGTTAAAATTCAAATGATGAAATAGTCCTGTTGTTAAATTCAAATGGTGAAAAGTCAGTCTTATGGTTAAATTCAAAAGGTTATAAAGTCAGTCCTGTGGTTATGCATGTTCAAGTTTAATGTATTTTACAGTATATGTTTGTTGTAAGCTAGGCATTTGTTTATGTCAGTGGTGTGTTTTATAAAATTTCTGTTACTGTGTTGTGTATTGCAGCGTGGTTTTTTTTGTGAAAGTTCTCTTCTCAATAAAAAATATGTGTTTGACTTTGTCCAAGAAAATATCCAAGAATAATAATTGACTCTTAATTATAACAATGATGATTTGGAATGATTTTGCATACTACTGAAATGGCAAGCAGAATACATACTGAAGTTCTCAGTCTTCTAGAATGTGATACCTTGGGGTCTGGTAGATGTATCCACTGCTTCCATTGTCAAGGATATGCTGTGATGATGGAGACAACAAGTTCCTCCAGAACGTCAGTACACTTCTACCAGACTGTGCGACATCACTTCCTAGATGACAGTAAACAATCCTAGTAGTCACTGCTGTCCAAGCCTTGTACGTCCCTCATGATACATCACAATCTACCTACCCATCCTGTTTCTTCATTATCCTTTTGTCACTACCATATCTGAAATACCCTGCACCAATTGCAAAGAGCATAGTTTGTTACAATTTTTATCACACCTATTTATATTCCCGCATTTACATGATTGATTAATTTTGAGAAGCTTAACGATTTGTTGTTACATTGTTTTGTTGCTAATCTGCTGCAAAATCCCATGTTTGATGAAGCAACAGCACATAACAAGAGAAAGGTAAAGGAAAAGAAAGATGAATTGGTTATGCAATTGGTGTTTTAGTTTGATACAAGAAGGGGGAAAAGGTGGAGGATTAGGACGAAGGGCTAAAAAAATGAGGAAATGCTGAATTTTAACTCTCATATGTGTAATCTCATGCAAGATACAGTGAAGAGTTGATCCAGCATTGATGCAAGTTAAATCAGTGGCATCAGATTTGCCTGTACTTCCAAAATATCTGGGTCAAATCTGGGGAACCTACCAAGCAAGTTCATTCTGATTTTCTCAGTTCTTCCAGTTAAGTGCTTCTAGGACTGAGATCAGACAAATTTCTTATCCATGACTTGCTTTTTATCTGTTTAGCATTACCTTTTTCCATGAAATTACTGGGTATGATAAAATATACAGGCCTGAAGTCAGTTTTGCTGCACTGTTTGTTGCACTGCTGACACAGCCAACAAATCCAGTGAGAACGTAAGATTACATTTTAACTGCGTATAAGTTTTGTTATAGGTATGTCTGTTGCAAGAGATTCCGCTGCTCACTGCCACTTAACTTGATGTTTATGCCGACACAACTTGGTCGCCAGAGACTTGTTGAGGACATAATGTGCAGCGCGAAGGTGAGGTTAGCATTGAAGTAACAGTTGTTGAGATTACTACGTGTACCGTCAGTTTTAGGATTGAACAGGATGGACAAAGTAGCATATAAGAAACATTATGGCGCTTCCGCTTAACCACTGTTGCCGTGGAAAAGCAATAAGTACAATTACATATTCCCGGCGTATGTCTGTATCATTAGTTATCCAGCACGCAATCCGCAAGCGCTATTTTATATCGTCATCCGTAGCCAGTCTGGCTTTACCATATTTTCCCACATTATCTCATAAACGGCACGATTTAGGGAAAAAAATATTGACATTAAGTGAGTGATTTGATTTTTTCAACAACTTTGAACGTTTCCCATTTTAAGAAGAACTCATCGAGATAATATCATAAATGTACATTGGTCTTCATGTAAAGTAGCCGTTATTCTTGTCATATTTTAACGAGATTTGAAATTTCTCGACAGATTTTCAAATAATCCTTCAAAAATCAAATGTCACAACAATCCATCCAGTTGGAGCCGAGTTTTCTATGCGGACGGGTAGGCGGGCGGACAGATGGACGGACGGACAGACAAGCAGACATGACGAAGCCAATAGTCGCTTCTCGAATTTTGCGAACGCACCTAAAAATACCTTCATCATGATGAATGGGTGGTTTCCTACATATCGCAGCACAGTAATTATAAACCACTATCTGCAATGACGGATTAATTCGTATTTTCCGTAACGTATGAACTTAAGTTTTAAATATTACGTTATTCCTCGCCGGTTCCAATGGCCGCGCGGTCGAAGGCGTAGGTCTACAGCCGTTCGCCTGCTGAGATTGTGGGTTTGAATCCCACCGAGGCATGGATGTCAGTTATGAGTGATGTGTGTTGCCAGGAGGAGGTCTCTGCGACGGGCTGATTACTCGTCCAGAGGAGTCCTACTGACTGTGGTGCGTCTTTGTGTGTGGTCTAGAAACCTCGTGAATGAGGAGGCCCTGGCCCACTGGGGGCTGTTGCGCCAAAAAAAAGTTATTCTTCAGTCGGCATAATGATTAGACTACAGGCTGGATTTAGGAATCGGCCTTCGATCCCCGGCAGGGATAAGCAGTTCATCTCTTCTGCAAATCGTCCAGACCGGCTCTGGTGCACCGGGCTTGGTATTCGTGGGGGCTGAAGTGGCCAGGGCGTGAAACTGTTTAGGTTATGGATACGTGGAGCTCTACCTCCTCTCCCCCATATTCCTTCATGGGTTGGTGTTTAATAATGCAAAGGGACCAACTGATCTTCACATTTTTATCATTTAGGTGAATTTTCATCTTCGAAAAATGACACACTCTTTTACTAATTGGCGTTAGTAAAGGGCGGCTGACAACTGTTACAGTATGAGTCAGCCTTTATGACTGTACCGGGTCGTAAGCCCAAATTTTTTATGGGCATGTTCGTTGTGACAGAACCTCCTTATAAATTCTCACTCCCTTCTCAAGGTCAAATTGTTGTTACGGTTTTCATCGTTGCACCGTGCATTTTGAATTCCACGTAATTCACACACCAACAAATGCACTATTTATTAACTTGGTTAAAAGTTTTAATTTGCATTAAAATACACAATAATATCGCTCCCACATGTTTCGGATTCTAACGACCATCATCAGGGAGCTTTATCTGTACGTCGTTATATATATTTGGTGATGTGGCAGCATGTCGTAGAGCGGCCACTCTACGACATGCTGCCACATCACCAAATATATATAACGACATAATTTTACTGAGTGTTTTAACAAAAATATAACTTTAGTCAGATACAGATAAAACTCCCTGATGATGGTCATTAGAATCCGAAACATGTAGGAGCGATATTATTGTGTATTTTAATACAAATTAAAACTTTTAACCAAGTTAATAAATAGTGCATTTGTTGGTGTGTGAACTACGCTTTGTTACGGTCTTACAAATTGATTTCAATGTCACGTTGTCACCTTCTGTCATGCAAATCCATCATACGTTTTTACAGCTAATAACAGTTTTGATAAGTCAGTGCGTCATGTGGATGACCGCCAACGTTAGTTTTATGCATTTGTTTCCAAATGGCGTGAGGCAACTTTTCAAGTCAAAGGTGAGGCGAACGTCTTTCGTAGATCTGAGAGAGCAAATCGCGAAATTGCAGACTGAGGTCGGATGTCAGATATCCTTATGAAAGTGCATTTTCTTTCACTGTTTCAGCTTCTCACAGACGACGCCTTACTGCAGCTATCGTGCTGGGGGTCATATAGGCTTAAGTACTTTGTTCTGCACGGCGGTTTTAAATCAAACAGTGGCCTTATTTTGGGTTTTTGCATCGTGTGGGGGCTGTGCATTCCTTCAAAGCGGTAGGCGGTGGCACAGTTGGTTGAGGCACTGCGCTACAAGCCGGAAGGTCGCGGGTTCGATTCGCTATAATCTCATTGGAATTTTTCATTGACGTAATCCTTCCGGCTGCACTATGGCACTGGGGTCGACTCAGCCTCTAATAGAAATGAGTACAAGAAATATTTCCTGGTGGGCAAAGGTGGCCGGTACGTAGGGCTGACAACCTTACCACCTTTATGTGCCGACTGTCTTGAAATCTGGGAGCCTCCAACTTCTGGAACCCTCAGGGCCTGTCCAGGCCTGTAATGGAATTGCTTTACCTTTTTACCTCCTACATTCCTTCAAATCCTCGCAGTATTACCACTACACGGTGCAGCAAGAGAGGAAGAACGTCAATGGTAATAAAAATCCAACCAGATGTAACAGTATGCAGATATTTTATTTACTGCAAAGTCGCTCTACATGTTTCGGGTGTCACAGCACCCATCATCAGGAGTACTAAAAACTGTAACAGCAAACTCCGGTCCAGGTCATAATATTGGTACAGCTACTTCCCTTCAACGTGGCCCGATCGGGCATCCTGTTGCATCTGGTTGGATTTTTATTAACACTGAATTACGATGTACGGAACCATAAGTTTAAAAAAAAAGGAAGAACGTCTTTGTATTTTAACAATTTATTTCTAAATGGCCATAGCAAAAGATGACAACTCATTTACCGAAACTATTATTGTTCTATTAAAAATGTAGAAAACATTAAGTACTTCGCATTTTTATCAAAATGTACACATTTTCCTTAACTGGAATTAGGGGAGGTACTGACAGAAATGCAGTTACGATCTTAGACAATTTTACGAATTTCACGACCGCTCAACAGCATTAAGTGTAGGCCATCTTTAACCACTTGAAGCACAGCTTCTATTGCTCGACTTATCGCGAAACTCGTAAATAACGAATAGCATTTAGTGTTCATCCCCATTACTGAATTTCACCTACAGGACCGCCGAGAGTGGGGTCGGACCCCTCTTGACGGCACTGTTCACCTAAAATAGGTTAAGAAACGTGGATCTTACGCGTGTAAATATATACAGACCCACAAGCGAAACAGGAGACTTACTGAGCGGAATTTCATTAGACTATTACATAACAACGCCAAGTGCAGATTCAGAATTCCAAATGCCACTTAATTGGCCAAGAAATACGGAAACTGTAGGTGCAAATTTATTTACACCTATAGGCTAAGTAAAGTATGGACTTCATGGTACCGATTCTAATAACATTTATTTTTCCTTGGGATCCCCAATACCGTATTTAAAAAAGTCAGTCAAGAATTAGAAAAATTAATTGTAGGAAAAGAAATTGTCCCTTTAATCACTTCTTTTTATTCCGACTATACACGCACTATTTTTATTTGGTGCAACAGCCCCCAGTGGGCCAGGACCTCCTAATTATCGAGGTTTCTGGATCACAACTAAATGCACATAATATGTTATATACACATATTTACCACCAGTTACCTGCTACACGTTTCAGTATTTTTTACATCATCCTCAGGGAGACCACTGCATTACCTGCTCAAATCTATATGCTTTTTGCAATGTTGCTATAAAATATACAATATACCCTTTTTAATTTACAATGCTGCTACATTGTTTAAAAACCATATGTATTTTGTCCTTCTGTATCTTAAAAAATTTTAAAAATGTCAGTTAAAATCTTTAGCTGTAGCACATTAATATCTGTGGGCTCCTGCTATTTATTATGTATGTTGGCAATATATGTGTTCACTGTAGCCAGCTGTGTTTGGGTCTGCGCAGTGTGGAAAGCTTCAAAACAGCTGCCTTAATTAGAATACCCGTCACTGCACGTACTTCGACCACTCATAATTGCTCGCCAGCGTCGTGTTCACGCGAGGAGTGCTGAATATCACGTCAGTCGGAGAAGAAATGTGGAAATTACGGGTGGAAATTCTACTGGACGCTGAAGAATTTTGAAGTGTCGCTATTACTACATGGGCTTAAACGATACCCAGTACTCCTTAACAATAACTGGGTTAGATCTCCGATACACAACGCTGCAAATTCGGCCAAGAAATATGGAAACTGTCGCTAAAATACCACTTACCGCCCTGAGTAAACTATTGCTTTCACTGCACGAATTTTCGTGAAAATTTTTATTGTTCAGTGGAATAAGAGAATTTCGCCGTCGCTTGAGTAATAAATTTGTGGGATAAATCACCTAATTTTATCTGACGTAGGGTAAAGTTACGTGCCGGTTCATAGTGTCACTCAAGCACGTCACCCTTTATCCTAATTCCCAGACATTATACCCATCTCAAAAATAGTTACGGTACATCGTGATATAGTATCTGCTTTTTCAACTACATTTCTGAATTTCACCATCACAGCCCAGGATATTTCTGTTGAAGTTTTTCATTGCGGTAAGACAGCAGCTACCACAAGGATGTAGGGGGTTTGTGATTCGGAGTTTAGCCGCGTCGTTGGTCAAAAATTGTGAACATATAAACAAAAATGTAGTTGAAACTTTTTAGGTGCTTTCTCAAAATTGCAAAAAGCGACTATTAGCTTCGTCATGTCTGTCCGTCCGCATGGAAAAACTCGGCTCTTACTGGACGCATTTTCATAAAATTTAATATTTCAGTATCTTTCGAAAATCCACAGAGACAATTCAAGTTCAGTCAAAATGGGAAAAGAATAGCGGGTACTTCACAGGAAGATCAATGTACATTTGTGATCATATCTCTCTCAATTATTCTTAGAATGAGAAATGTTTCAGACAAAAGTTGCAGAGAAAATCAAAATATACATTTTGTGTACAGTTTTTTTTTTTCGAAAATCGTGTCTTTATGAAATAAATTGGAAAAATAATGTACAGACAGGCAGGCAGAGGACTGATAGTAATATGGCACATGCGCATTGTATGCTGGATACCTACGGCTACAAACACAGACTCAGAATATGTAATACTTATTGCTTTTCCACAGCAAAAACGGTTATACAAAAGCGCCTCAATATTACGTTATATGTACATTTGTTGTCATGTCTAAATTTGCCGAAGTTCCTAGGTTATGTGAATGCTAACTGTATGCGTCTTACACCTGCAGTAATTGTGGGGGAAATTCTTATACACCACGTTTGATGTTAAAATTTAAAAAATGCGGAAGCAAACATTCGCGTTGATTGCAAATTAGAAGGTTTACACACAGGTTCAGCTGGAAATTCCAGTGTTCTGGAATATGAAGATGTGTTCCGGAATATGATGCTGGGTTCTGGAATATGACGCTGCGTTCCAGTGTTCTGGAATATGACGATGTGTTCTGGAATATGATGCTGCGTTCTGGAATATGACGCTGTGTTCCAGTGTTCTAGAATAAGACGCTGTGTTCCAGTGTTCTGGAATACGAAGATGTGTTCCAGTGTTCCGGAATATGACGATGTGTTCTGGAATATGATGCTGCGTTCTGGAATATGACGCTGTGTTTCAGTGTTCTGGAATATGACGATGTGTTCCCATGTAAGTGGGTCCCGATGTTTCGAAGGGACGTTTCGTCTTCATCTTGAAAACTTCAGGGTCCATGAAGAATGCACTTTCATGGAACTTGAACATTTGAAGATAAGGCGACACGTTCATTCGAAACATCGGGAACCACTTACCTGGCGAAGCGGCGCCGCATCCTAGAAACACCGGAAGCGTCTGTGTTTTAACTTAGGCCTGCTGAAAATACGTTTCCTCTAGAATAACATAGGAAATGTAATACAACGTAACGTACAGGAGCTACCGGATCTTAGCCTTTCGCTACCCTTCTCAGGGTGTCACTGATCTACTGGGGTCAGGCCTTTCATTCATGTTCACAGCTTGTGCACGTATTATGGAATGCTATTACTATTATTAGGGTACGACAGTAACGCCACCCATGTGAAAGCCTTATAGAGGCCCTGAGGGTACCAGGAGGTTGGGGCTCCCAGATTTCGAGAAAATGCCGCATGAAGGTGGTAAGATTGTCAGCTCTACGCACCACCCGCCTTTAACCTCTGGAAATATTTCTGGTACTTATTTCTCTTACAAGACTTAAACGAAACCAGGTCCACAGTGAGGCCGGAAGGAATAAGTCAATGAAATATCCGAATGATACCATTCGGGAATGAAACCTGCGTTGTATTAGGGAACGTTGTTTTATTTCGTTTAAAAATTATTGTATATCAGCGTTGATTTTATTTTTGTTAAATTTATTGGTCATACGCAACTTGAAAAATCCTTTAATTTCTGTGGCTTCGTATTATTATGTAGCTGTAGCAAAGAACACAACGTTAACTATCAGATACTTTGACTGAATTTTTGCTTTCATTTTCCTTCAAGTAAAATGCATTTTAAATTCAAAGTTTCATCCGGTCGCAATTAGTGATTATTAAATATTCTTACTTTGAATATTTTCTCTTAATTGCCTAACATATAAACCCCTTCCTTGTGCCATACATTGTTCAATGACGCACTGCCTCCATTTAACGTAACCTTCTCGTAAACGGAACGATTTTTGAGAAAACAAATATAGTTGACGTGAAATTCATACTTTGTTTTTCGTTCCAAAAATTTTTTTTGAAACGTATTTTATTTAGGGAAGAATTTAGCGCGATATTATTTTTAAAAAGGCAGATATAGTTAGGTCATCATGTAAAGTTACTGATATTTTCTACCAAAAGTCAACAATTTAAACCGATTTTAATGAAAGTCCCCAACACAAATTTCCACGAAAATCCGTCAAATGGGAGCCGAGTTGTTCAATGCGGATGGACAGTCTGACGTAAGGAAGCTACTAGTCAATATTCGGAACTCTGCAAACGTGCCTAAGTTCCTGAATTCTGTTTGCCTAAGTTTAAGTAGGATCTGACACACAAGCTGTTTCTGAAAATTCTAAGTAATAAAAATTCCATGTTATTATATGATCACATCTATTTTATATGGAATAGTCTACATTCTGTTTTTTACGCCACTGTATGTTGCTCAAGACACCAATATTCACTGTAACTTACTGTCATAATTGTTTTGAAAATCTCAGTTTTTACTTCGTGCTTTATAAGCAGTCCCGTTACAGGCCTGGAGTGGCCCAGAGGGTTCAAGGAAGTTAAGGTTCCCAGATTTCATGACAACGGCACAGGATGGTGGTAAGGTTGTCAGTCTTACGCACCGGCCGCCTTTACCCCCAGGAAATGCTACTGGTACTCGTTTCTGTTAGAGACTGAGTCGACCCCAGGGCCATAGTGCGATCGGAAGGATTTTATGTCAATAAAAAATTCCAATGGCACCAGCTGGGATCGAACCAGCGACCTTCCTATTTGTAGCATAGCACCTTAACCACTGTACTACCGCGGTCTTCATGCTTTATACATATATAATTAATGTACGTTCTCCCCGACGATGACTCACAAAGAGTCGAAACATGTTGGATGTATTATGTTTTAAATTTGAAATATAAATGTACATTCTCATATTGTGCATTTAATTGCTTATTACAAGACAGTTTAAGATATAAGTTATAAATGATCGTACAGTTGATACAGTGAACTGCCAAGTGTTTAAAGGGTCACTTGAGTGTATGAGATAAAACTTTTTAATTAATTGTCGAAGAAAATGCTAAGTTTTTCTGCACGTGTCTGACGCATTGCAGAAACTTTCATCAGCCTCAGCGTTGGCGATGCTCAGTTTGCTTCGTAATTCCACAAAATCAGCACAGAAAGCCTCGTGCTCAGGGTGAAGCAACCTTACTGGCTCAATTTTGATTTGTGGAGGAGAAACATATTCTGTCATCTCCCGCAATTAATTCAGTCAACGTTTCTGTTATTTTTTAATAAACTAATATCCCGAGGCCACCGTCGAATATTTTTGCCGGAGTAAAATCGCCGAAACGTTAAGCTGAATTCTGACATCATCTAGTGCTGAGGTTCAGAATTCGTAGACACATACCTCCAATCTTGCACATGTCTTCATACCATGGTAGTTAATTAAGCACAGGGACAACATTGCTCTCAAAGTTTTTAATATTATCACTATTAAACACGAATAATATATAAACTGCATAAAAACCGTCATTTACAAATAAAATTTGTTGTCAGTATTCATTGCATCGTGTTTCGACCGGCCGCCATCTTCGTGTAATACAAAACATATGAAATACTTGTAAGGTTCATTGCAAAATTAATTACTACAAAAAGGAGAAACTAGATCTCATTTTGACATAAAAGGTAATAATTCATAATAATTTTTGCTTTTATATAATTTTGCAGTTGTAATTATGCCAGATATTGTCAAGCTATGCAAGAATATGGCCTTTTAAAGTTCCAGCTTTTATAATATTTAAGGTTATTTTACGTTGAGTAGTTTTTTTGGTGTATAATATTACAATGAGAAGATTTATTAGAGTAGTTTCATGGGTTTAAGTTTTTTTTATGAGTTAGACTAGTTGAAGTTTGTAGCATTATAGACAATATGTAACGCGAATTTGCAGTGCATAGGTTAGAAGCTTCCTGTAATGGTGAATACTTTCGGAGGATTTTTGGACTCGACTTTGTTTTAGTGTTACTGTAAGGGTAACAGTTCTAGACGAACATGGTTATTCTGAGAATGGTGCTGTGCGAATCTGAAGGAATTGCAACCTATAAGCTGTACTTTATGTCTTGGTAGGTCTTTACGTCACAATATGCGATTCTTTAAGTTTCTACCAGACTACATCGCGTCACATTCCAGGCAACTAATTTTTTTTTCAGAATAAAATGCTACGCTCTAAGGTGGAGATAACAATCCCCCCGAAACGTCGGTAAACTTCCACTACACTACATTGTGTCACACCCCATAACACGGTAGCATTCTATTTAACTGTTGCCAAAGCCGGTGACGACGGATGTCATGGACTGTAACTGAACTTGTCCCCGTGCTCCCGAGTTCACCATGATGACCCCCACAAGCAACCGCATGTACTGCAGTTAGTGCATTCACTGCAGATTGAGAGATATTAATATAACCGATGCGTGAATGCAATAACGACCTCAACAAATGAGCCGTAACTGAAAAAAAAAATCAGTAGCTTCCTCTGAAGCATCCCTACATCTCTACCAGGTTGCAAATATCACGTTCCAGAATAAATAATTTTCGTATTTACCACCGCGAGAACTTTAAATCTTGTATAATGTTACAGAATTCTAAGATTTCGCGAAGTGACTTCATAGGCTGATGTCGAAACGAAGAATTAAATCCGCTGGGATCTCACCAGAGGCATAAACAAACAATTGTAAAGGTGAAAGGACATGACACAATGTAAGGTGGTGGAGCTTACTTCATGTCTGCATTTGCAGCGTGAGGGAGGCAATATTTTTCTGACAAATAGAGTACCCACATACCTGAAATTGTGGCTTTACATTCCAGAAGAACGCAATCAAAATATTCAAGTATGTGAGAATCTCAAGCCTTAAAATTCTAAAGAGTTATTTTTTATTATTATTTAGCAGGTTGTTCGACGTTTCTACATCTTCCTGCGTCCATTTGACAGTTATCTTATCTTTTTCTTCCATTTGTCTCTGTCATTCCAGTCTTCTTCTATTCATCCCTTTTCCCCCAACAGTCCTCTAATCCCTTCCGCCCAGGTAGCTTTAGGTCTTCCTCGTTTTCTTCTTCCTGGTGGGCTCCATTTCATAAATTTTTGGTAGTCTCCCCTCTTCCATTCTCTGAACATGTCCATACCATTTTAGTTTTTTAGTCTTAATATCGTCTAAAAGAGACCTTGTTACATTCATTTGTCGTTTCATAATAGTGTTCCTAATTTTGTCCTTTCTGGAAATTCGAGCCGATCGTCGCCAAAAATCCATTTCTGTGGAATTCAGTTTTGATAACGTTTTTGATTTTAAACACCGTGTTTCTGCTGCATATGTAATTGTACTTTTAACTGTTGCATGATAAATATGAGTCTTTGTTTTGGGGGTCACATCACGGTCCCACAAAATGCTGTTTAGTTTCGTTATAGCTGATCGTCCTCTATTAATTCTATCATTTATTTATGGCTCGTGATTTCCATCTTTGGTTATTCTTACCCCCCCAGATAAGTATATTCATTTACATGACTTATTATTCCCTTCCCGCCTTCTATTTTATTATTTATTATTTATTTTTAACCATGATATATATTTCGTACTGCTGGCTTTCAGCGCCTTGATCATTTTCTTGGTATGACAGAGTAAGCCTAAAGCGGGACTGTTTTTGACTTCAACCAAAGAATGAGGTTTGTTCGTTCCATCGGACCAACAGAATGTAATTTCCTACTTTTTCATCTGAAGAAGGAAGCAGAAAAGTCTCCGAAACGTTGAGTTTAATTAGGATTAATATGGCGGTGGAGAAATTTCAGACAACCAGCAGTTTTAAACCGCAGTTCTGTTTGTTATTTTCGGTAGTGTTTCCTTCCGTAGGAGTGGCGTAGTCAGCGTACGCAGAATGACCAGGTTCCGGGCTGGGCGATGCAGAAATTGGTATTGGACTCTCAGTACAGGCCAGGAAATTCTCGCTTTCACAAATCGCCCAAATTGGTTTTGGGGTACACACAGCCTCCTATTTAAAGAGTACTAAGAGCGCTCTGTTACATAGTATAGTGCGTGCTAACCTATTTTGGAATATTTACTATTAGTTGTCATGCGATAGATCATAAATTGGAATTCCAGCCCTCTGTTTGGGAGTATCAGATGAAGAACATTACGAATAAGGGCGGCTAGTATTTGGCAGTGAAATACCTTGCTCATAAGAGTTTACAGTTATTCCTGACACTGCATTTTTATTGGCTATTCAAAGAAGGCATGGGTTTAGTTCATCCTTGAGGATTGTTTGGGTTCAAATAAAGTACCTTTGCTAATTGTAGTTATAAGTGTAGAAAAGTAAGGTAAGGTAAAGTGCACCCTTGTACAGGTACTGAGGCTCTGTACAGGTCGTGCGGCCCATAGGGGGAGTAGAGGTATAGCTCTACTCTTTCTTGGCCACGGCACTAGAAGGAGGTGAGGGGTCAGCGTCACGCCCCGCCCGTTCTTTACCCCGGGAAAGACCCGGTAACCATTTTACAGGTGGCTGGACAGGTGTGGAAAATCTCGTCCCACCGGGATTCGATCCCCGAACCGTCCAGCCCGTAGCCAGTCGCTATACCAACTGAGCTACCCCGCCCACCATAAGTGTAGATATTCTTCCTATTCCTTACTTCCAAGTACATGCGTCCATGTCCTTTGAACAAAGGTGTGTCGTGACAGGCGCAACGCTAATCTAAAAGGCCATTCCACTAAACATCGCATGTAATTTAAACATCTAAATAAGAGCTTCCATTATTTTGATGTATGTGCCGTTGCACTCTGTACAATGTGTTATCCAGACCAACTAACGCAACACATGAATATATTTACAGTATTTTATGTATGGTTAATACTGCTACACGTTTCGGTGCACCCTCACCATATTCAGGGAGTCTTATCCTTCTACTTTGCTGAAGTTACAAAAATCAGTAGTATAAAATGTTTATATACGTGATCGTTACAGTTGATGATAAAATAGAATCTATAAAACGTTGTGACCTGTGTCAATTTTTATAATTACTGCACATGGAAGTTGTTAGTTTGGTGGCTGTATAGACAATTTGGACTGCAATTAAGGTCTAATCTCTAAGTTGGTGTTCCTGTCTGTGGGTATGATAAGGTATGATAAGGTATGATAAGTTCTCATCATACCTACATACAGGAAACACCAACAAAGGCCGCCAAGCTAACAACTTCCATATACTGTAACTGCAGCAGTTGATACAGCTCACGAAGTTTTATAGATTGTATTTTACCACCAACCATAACAATCATGCAAACATTTTAAACAATTGATTTTATTGAGTTTGGAATATTAATGATTTGTTGACATTGCGAGAGGAAAGGAAGCTGAGGGTGTTTGAGAACATGGTGTCGAGGAGAATATTTGGACCTAGGAGGGACGAGGTAACGGAGGAATGGAGGAGAATGCATAACGAGGAGCTAAATGATTTGTACTCCTCACCCAATATTGTGCGAGTGATAAAATCGAGAAGAATGAGATGGGCTGGGCATGTGGCGCGTATGGGTGAGGAGAGGGAGGTGTATAGGGTCTTAA
>Ga0136643_10004499_pt1 | contig 19248 bp, 7 predicted proteins | sample TergutLab28metaG_FD_96883 | JGI IMG/M metagenome (GOLD analysis project Ga0136643, IMG submission 96883) | Labiotermes labralis P1 segment gut microbial communities from Petit-Saut dam, French Guiana - Lab288 P1 (version 3) (version 3) | ecosystem: Host-associated > Arthropoda: Insects >...
CGTTTTGCTGACCGTGCATCTCAGTATATTTATCTCAGTAATTAACCAAATTGATGCACAAAATTTTTGTTTTACAATAAGTTTATTTCATGCCTCTCTCAACCTGTGCACGAGACGGCCACCTATAGGTGTGATGATACCAAAGGCTGTGTAATGCAATTCTGACCTCCTGATGATGAGCACATGTGCTCGAAACCTCTAGAGGCATGAAACAAACTTATTGTAAAACAAAAATTTTGTGCATCAAGTTGGTTAATTGCTGAGATAAATGATATAACAAGTCTACAGAACATGACATGACAACTTTATTAACAGGGAAAAAGTTTAAAAACTGTAACTCATCACTTTAAAGACAACACAAAACAAACCTGCATTTCTCTCTGTTTCATCGAGTTAATAAAGTCTACTACCTTGCATTCAACCATACTTTAGCGTGGCTTATATTTTTCTTGTAAATAACGGTGTTCTACTTAATTCATTACTCCCTTGTTTAGATATATACACAAGTGCGGCCCGGAGGCGAGTCTATGAATTATGAGGCCCTGCTTTGGGTTTAAGTTGGCCAGCCCTGGTCTAGAGTTTCTATTATTTCTTTCTCTCATTTATACGTCACAACGAGATGTCTCACACTAATATTGGTCCTTTAAGTAGGTTTATGAGATCAGGTACTGCATGTGTTGGCTTATTTCAGCCAGTAATTCAACATTTGAAATGGTTTATAGGATGTCCTGTGAAATAAGGGTTAGCATTATCGATTAAAAAAAATAAATTCATCAGGCAGCTCCCTTTTAGTCTGCGAGTAACAAGCGCCAAATTCAGTCCATGAATAACGGATACATTATCAGATACATGGGGCATTGTTTTGAACGATAAACAGCAGAGTATTTACGAACTAAATGCAGGTCTTGGGTCTGGAGGTTTTCAAAACATCCTGTAAACTCTCTGAAAGTAATTTAATAACCTTGACATCTTGATCAGTATCTTACAGAGGGTGAGAAAACTCATTAATAATATCCACCCAATAATCTGTATCCTGTTCAGATAATGAAACAATTTGCCCAGTTGGACTGGGATTATATGTCAGATGGTCCCATGTATGGGGGAAGGGACAGTCTTTCTGCATAGGAGGGTGGTCTGATTCATATCGGAAAATTACCCTCTTGCAGACCTGATTCGTATACAAAAACCACGCATCACGCTCAGAATATTCTGTTTTGAAATGCATGGAAAACTTTATTAAAAGAATCCTAACATTTATATGGCCTTTCGAATGAGGATTTCAGTATTCTCTGCATGGAAAAATTTTGTATTTAGTGCCTGTTTTGAACTTCCAGTATTTGAGCTTTTTCATTATTCCTTCTCTATTCACGATTGGAATGCACATCTTACTCGATCATTCTGCAGTTATAAAATACGTCCCCCTTTCCATTCAGACAAAATCGGACCTTAAAAATTTTGTTTTCTGTAAGCTTTCACCCTCCCTATTGGCATAATGGCCTTCCCATTAAAGAGATGGTCTCCATCTCTGTTTGAAAATGGTCATACAGTTGGCACACCGTCCGCGTCTCTTCATCCAGCGGCAAGAGTCCAAAAGAGCATTAGCTAGTCTGCATTGCGTGCCATCTGCTGCAAACATATAGAGTAAGCTAATGACCGAGCAAGGATCCACACTGACCAATGCGTACGCAGAGCGCAGAAAAGGGTGAAAGAAATGAAGGGTTGAGAAGGGAAGAGGGTACGTCACAGCTGGTACACTGCGAGTCGAATAAGAAGAAGAGGAAGAAGGAGACGACGATTTGGCTTTTTGTGATGCTTTTGTGTTGTATTGATTTTGTCTTAGGAAGGAATTCAAAAGTCATCAATGGTTATTGCAGTAAAAAGCAGTTTAACGCGAACATTTGTGTTTGTTCGAGCTGGGTTATTAAAGTGACTTCATTGCTTGCTATCTCTCGTATGTAATATATTAACCAGCCAAAATCTGCCCCATCCGACGTAATTATCAGATTAAATACGTCAACTTTTCAAATACATGTAACAAAGAATTATAAGAGTTGAAGCTTTCGCGGCGACAGAATTACATGAAATTTCCTCGGGCAGACAGCCGCGTTAGGATGTGAAGGTTTTTCGACGTTTCAGGTACTGACTCCGTCCCCATTTTTAGGATGTTGCTGGGGCTTTGGTAGAAAATTTCATTGAATATCGATATTATTTGTGATTTGGGGGTGCATTTTAATATTACGCTGCACTACTTGTTTGGATATTGTTCCATATCTTTTGCCATTCATAAAAGTAGTTTACTAAACTGACTCTGCTCTCACCTTTAGATGGAAGAGGGTGAGAAAAGTATCTTTTTTACGCCTGTTTGGATTAGCTATTCTCTGAGACAAAAGGACGTTAACAGACTGTAAGAAATTACCTTGAGATGTACATGCATATTGCTTAAGGAAAAAAAAAAAGAATTTGATACAGAATTTTTGTAGCAACTCTTCCACCCAGATGTTCAGTAAGGAAATGAAGCATCAAATTACGGCCGACCTTCATATGTCGCCGTAACCATTGGCATGAACGTAGGTAGGTTGAACTGGCTCACGATTGTGTCAAGTGACTTAATGACTTTCGCTTCTGCGGTGTTGGGTACTGGGGAACTTTTAACATCGGCAGGTATGTAATAAGGTAAATGTACGATAGATATTTCATGATGGATATAGGCGGAAGGAATAAGCTTAGAATTTTAATAGATGGTACTGCACATCGTTAATATTACTATATTAACGATAATTTTAATGCGTCATGTTATTTATGACATATTTTGACCATATTACAGACATCCTCAGAGCGAACATTAGTATAAAATTATATAAGTGTTATAATTATATAATATTATGTGTCATTTTGATTGACATTTCTTTCATACAACTTTTTGTAACACGTATTACATTTATTTATTTTTGTGAAAATTATTATCATACGCTGAATTTTAATTGTGATTAAAGTTAAGAAATTTGATATATCCAAAAAAATCTTCCTTGATAATATTCTTTCTTTTCTGGTTAGGTGTGCTTACAGTTGAAGAAGTAGTCGATGGTATGTTGGTTACGTTTCCGTTAGTGCAATAAATTGTTTCCACTTTTTGTTTTTATTGATAATAATTAAAAAATAAACTTAGGCTTTTGTTGAATGTCAGGGGATTTTACTGTAACATCAGCAGTATCTTTACTCAAGACTTTAAAAATCCGTTACACTGTATTATGGGCACAGACCGATCCCAGTGACCGCGCGATCTGAGGTGTGACTTTGCTGCCGCTCGTTTTTTGGGTTTGTGGGTTCGATTCCCGCCGGGGTTGTGGATGTCCGTTTTTGTCTTTTTCTCTGCATCGGGCTGATCACCCATCCAGAGGATTCGTACTGACTGTGGTGTGTCTGAGTGTGATCGTGAACATGATCTGTGATCGTGAAGCTTCTATAATGAGGAGACCCTGGCCCAATACGGGCTGTGTGCCGTGGGAAAATGAACTATGATTACGGTTACTGTAATTGCAGAGTGGACGCTAAATATATTTCAGTCGTAACTCCCTAATCACCTTCGCATCTCTACTCGGTAAGCCTGCTTTATGTTCCTACATTCATTCATTTTCATATGAAACAGAATAGATCCCCCTGTTCTACAGAACAGCGTGAATAGTCTCATGGATTTACATAAAGTTTACAGGCTGGGTTAGAATGACCACAAGAGGAAGGGGCAGAACGGAACAAAGAAACTGAAGGCAAGAGGAGACAAAGAAAATAAGCAATAAGAAATGTAATCATGGAAAGTAACCCACATAACACCCTGCCTACTATTGTGCTTCTTCCTCATAAACCAAAATGTGCGAGACACAGAAACCCACTTGCTTGTTCTGGTAGTGTGTGGCGCAGTCCACACTGTTTGTAATAATGTCCGAAGTCTGAGGGAGAAAGGGTAGACCGCTTGCAGCACGCTATAGTCTGCGTGTCGTAAAAGCTGTGTGTGTACGTGTGTGTGTGTGTGTGTGTATGTGCGCGTGTGTGTGTTTCAGTCTGCTGTAAAAACGTACGCCAGCCGTATCATCAAAAATTACAACATATCCCTTCCAAACCGTACACAGCCGTACACAGTATTCCTGTGCCTTTGTAACTCCGACCTCTCAACCCCTCTTGTCAAACACCGAGGTCTTTTACTGCCCTTCATCTGGGCGAAGAGCAGTTGTCTTTTGTAACTCCACAGAAGTAGAAGTCTGCAGCGTCTGTTGGCATGGCCTGATTTTACCAAGGCCTTGATCATAAAAAGTGCAGAATAAGGCCGTAGCGTGGCTAGAATTGTCTTTATTTCAGCGCTGTCAGGAATTTTAATAATTGTACGTAACTCCAGAAAGCGGGATCTTCTTAGAAATGGATAGTTAGTTAGATAATCAAGAATTACTTACGTTTACCCAGCTTCCTATTTGATAAATACAGGGAAGGGGGGCTTTTTCCCTGAGGTTAATGCGGTCGGAGAGTGAAGCTAACAATTTAACCTCACACTAGTATCCAAGTTAGAATAAGTGAACCTATATCTACTTCACTATATCGACTCATGGCATGGCTCTTAAGTTAGGCACACCTTATCCAATAGACATTACGTGCTTCCTGTCCATTGGTTTGGGAGGTGAATTTGGCAGAGGCCTGAGGCTGACCACTCACCTCCTAGTGTCAAGTTTAAGAATGACGATTGGGCGGAGGTATTTCACCGGATGCGTTAATGGCATGCACAGGGACAGCTGTACATTTTATGGAATCAGTAGTTACACTACCGCGTTTATAGGAGTCCGTTATTTGTTGCAACACCTCCTGAGTCACTTCAACCCGGTCCACACTGTTACGGCAGTGGAAGCTCAGTCAGCTGCGAAGAAAGCTGCCGGAGAGTAGAACCGAGCACTGAACCGCCATTTAGTGACGAGGTGGGCATTCACCTTCGCCTTCACCTTCACTCCCCCCCCCCACCCCCTTTTAAGTTCATGATTCTATTGTTACTGAAGGACTGGTAAAATTTTACTTTATTGATTCTGCCTTGTACCTACATGTTGTAAGATGTCCATTCTAATATCTTCTTCCCGTCTTAGCGCATGTCTGGCAAGTGGCTTTTCTTAAACTTCTTTAATCAAAGTATTCTGTGCCTTCGTCTTCTTCCTTATACGTGCGATTGATTTTGTGTTTCACGCCCGTCTATATTCGTAATTAACCTGGTTTCAACGTTCAGAGTAAAAGTGGTATGTTTCCCGCTGTCATATGTTAATTTTCTCGTTGTAACTTTCTTGAGAGAAGGGATTCTCATCAGTAAAGGCACGCCTGCACCCCATGAATGCATGTAAGGAATTGGAGATATAACTCCACTGGTTCTAAATCTTGGAGGTAGAGGTAGGTGAGTGATCAGCTGTACATTCGACCTCCGGGATACAACACCCGATAACAATAAAATAGGAGGCTGGAAGAGCCCCAAAGTCAGACTGGATATTTAGGGGAAGAGAAAAACCTTTTGCTTTTGTCGATAAAGGAGCACGATTATGCACTGGATTGTTTAGTCCAGTGCTTACTCATTAAACCGGCTGTTCTACCTTGGCTTATTTTCCCTTTCTGATTGTTCCCATACACATTTCATGCTGTTCCCTCAGAGTGACAGAAATTTAAATCTTCTGACTGGTATTTGGGAGGCGACAGATTCAGACCTTGACCGGACAAATTTGATCAGGGATTTGGTTGTCCCATCAGACAACGTTGGTGTAGCACCCTACATTAGGCCACGACTGCTGTAATACACATTCTTGGCAATTCGTTATGTACGAATGATTATACCAGTCGACGATTTAATAAGGTATAGAGAGAAGCCATTAAATACAAAAAAATTGGAAAAGAGATGAACGAACAAACATGTTTATGGTTTAATAAAGGGACAGGGTCCACAGGCCAACATCTACTCGTTTGTAGACGTAACAGCTACATAACAAAGGATACCTGCGGATTTTGTCTTGATTGGCCACTGCACACATAAACGTATTCACAAAGGATAGGTTTCTTTGAGTTCTACTGGCATGGAGAGGGTTCGACTGGAAAATGTGATAACGAAAACGTAGAGCTATTCTACTGCTGAGAAGACATGTACGGAGAGGAGCCAATTAGCACCTGTAATCAGGGGAAGGAGAGAGAACTGCGAAATAGTATTAAAATAAAACTCCAAAAGAACAGTCCATTGGGACACAAGGTAATTTTATCAACAAGAGTTTAAAAACTTATTCTAAGAGAGGCATAACAAACGGCATGCCTGCCGGAAACTTTATGTACTCCAGAGAGTTCTTCAATGCGAGAAAATTGTAATAATGTACTATCTTTATTCTTTCCATACATTTCGCCTGTAAAACACACTAATTAAAGTAAAGAACTTGACCGTACTAATTAAAGAAAAGTAGATACTCAAATTTTACTTTCAGGCCAGTAAAAATAGTAAGCCGGGCGTAAAATGGAAATCTCTAGTTGATGTCTGATATAAGATAGATAAATGTTCGCCGGGGGCTGTGCCTCCCGCAGGTGCCATCACAAGAAACTTGCAGGAGTCTGACTGTGATTAGTATGAGAGATGGGGCTAAGTCCAGTGCGCAGATCCTGCTAACTTCTCGTTTCAGAAGTTAATGGTGCAATAACGCGTGAATTAATTGCCCACAAAGAGCAGCCGTTAATTGCTCTTACACACGACTAGTAACGACCCCTTCTCACTTCGTCAACACTATAACTTCACACTATCCCCCCCCCTTCCGCGAACTTCGCTAGTCTCTTTGTATTTACTGCCATTACCTACTTCTATACAAGCCACCAACCCACTAACACACTCATTGTTGCTAATCTTCCATTTGACCAGAACAGCCAACTTTACCTTCACATGTCGTTAGGACATGAATAATCGGCAGATTTTATAGGGTTTTATGGTATTCGTGACTTGAAAGATTGTCATTTATGTCTGTGGTTGTTTAAAAGTCTATGTACAGCCGAATTTGTGGTGATAGAATGTCATACAATATAAAATGTTATGAAGCTAATCAATGTATGGAGACCATTGCCATCTTCTTGCTTGCCATTTCGTACAACCTTAGGTTGAAGATTGTACGTTCCTCGGAAATGTTTGTCTCATACCTGAAAGCCGTAACTTTTATACACGTTTCCGTTAGAAAATTTGGCCCCAGGTCTCTGACAAGATGTACAGCGGGTGGGGCATGGCGTTGACCACCCACGTCATCATAGGTCCGAGGTTGAGTATTTGTTGTGCCGTGCCTCATCCTGCCCTCAGTGTCGCTGTGACGTTTGAAGGGGCAGCGTTTACCTTTCCTTAAGAATTCTCACAAAAGTCTAAGTTGCTTGGAAGAGGATTTTGCCTAAGCTGGCGTTTGACCATTTTAAGTAGTCCTATTTAGGTTACTATACACGTGTGTACCACCTAGTTTAGCAACAAAGGTCTGTATTTTACCAGCAGAATATTTATTTTGAGTCTTATACGATTGCCAGAGCAAACAGCATGGATAATCATTAATCGACTATTCTTTGTCATGGAAAAGCAGTGTGTTTTCTGCGATGTAGCAACCCAGTTTGTAAATATTATTAAACGAATTTCGAACCCCAAAAGGATTACAAGTATCCCGCTGTCTACTTGTTGTTTTCAGGTTGTCTTGTCTGGTCTCTGTAATCCTGATTAAAATTTGGTATGCACTTGTCTTTTCCCCTACACATGGAAGGAACATTCATGAACCATTCATCGTCTTATTACTTCTTCATTCAGAGTCCAATTATCTTCGTGAGAACTTTGTTATCAAACATCCTGAATTCAAAAATTTCTGAAAGCGCTTGCCTTACTTCCTTAAAACACGTGAGCGACGTTAAAATTTCCGGAGTGACGCAGAGTAGATTTGACTACCTTGCATTTGCCCGCGATATGCGCCTTGCTTATAAAGATACAAGAAAAGAAATAAATTAGAAATATCCTTCGTTTGTAAGAAAAATACAGAACCGAACAACAGTGATTGTTGGAACTAAGGGAAACCGACTGCCTCTTCAAAGTTTCTATTCCCAGTTACGAAGTTTCTGAGCTGGAGAGGGAGTAAAGAATCAAAGTTTTTCATTACTGTGTATTTCACGCATGAGTTCGCTTGCTGTGGTGTTGTCTAAGGGGCTTCTATCATCAGAGGATGTAACCGTCTCATACCTCTTTCCTGTACAATTTGAGTAGAACTGCCACTTTTCTCTTCTGTCATTCCCTGCGGGTTTAATTTGGAAACATTTTCACTTTAATCGCCGTATTTTTCTGCTACTATTGAAAACAGAAAAGTTGAAGAAAAATTTATGAGGTGAAGAATATGAATACAAAAGAATATAAACGCTCAGTCTTTCTTCAGTGTTTGTAATAAACTCTGGATATTCAAATTTACTGCTGATACAAACGATGTATTTTAGACAGCAACTTTACGGCGTCTGAAGTAAAAAAAAATAAGGAGAAGAAAGAAGAACGAGGAAATAATTAGTGAAAAAACAACGACAGAATCGATATTACAGATATAGAACTTATTTCAAACTTTACCAGCTCTTTGTCCATTCGATATATTAACCCTTTTAAACGGAGTGGATATTCTATCACTTGAGGGTTGTTTGGCCGTGCATCTTCCTCGTGAAATAAAGTGAAATGGCAACTTGATGCAACTAGGTAATTTTATTGATGTATTCTTAGCTCGACATGTTTCGGGTACATACGCCCATCGTCAGGAGCATTGGATGTTGAGTTGCAGCATATGCCGTGCACGGCAGCACCATCCGCACCGTACACACGACCAACCCAGCGGCTGTCACGACCACCACCCATCCAAAAACTCGGTGCAGAAAACCATATGCTGCAACTCAACATCTAATGCTCCTGACGATGGGCGTATGTACCCGAAACATGTCGAGCTAAGAATACATCAATAAAATTACCTAGTTGCATCAAGTTGCCATTTCACTTTATTCTATGACTTATGTGGGAACCAGTAGTCCGACTTTTCACCAATGAGTGCACGTATTTGTTTCTCATTTTAATTCGGAACAAAAGTAATTATCTCTTGTTTTTTAGGTGAGATCACCGTTGTGTATTTTCAGTGATTAATAGAAGTATAATTTTTAATAAACGTAATAAATTGTAACTTTTCCTGATAAAATTTCCTTATTAGTAAAAGGACTCAAATATAACTTACACACCAGGAAGGAAAGTTGGATAGTTAACCTTGCACTTGAAGCTGAAACAGCCATAACACGACTACTTGTCCTCGACTGCAAATATTACAGAAAACAATTCTTATAATAAAGCTAACGAGATGCACTAATTTCACAAATACAGGTAATGCTGACTGCTTGCTAGCGGGATCAGCATAGAACTCAGTTCCATCCTGATCCCGCTAGCAAGCAGTCAGCATAACCTGTATGACATACGTTTATACCTACTGCTCTGTATATAGTACTAGACTCCTGATGATGGGCAGAAACCCTGTCCGAAACATGTAGAGTAATATTCCAAAAATAAATTTGTGAAATTAGTGTATCTCATTGGTTTTATTATAAGGATATATCACGATGCACGGTTCCCTGAATGTCAAATACAAAAAAGAAATTGTAGAACGCAAAGAGAAATAAAATTCATACGTCTAGTAATCATTGAATAATTAACCGGTTGAGGAAAATGAACTGTTCTTTGCATTGCACACCTGTTGTGTTTTATGTAATGTGTAAAAATTTTTATGCCTACTATAAACAAATTTCGATACTCAAAGTATTAATAGGTTTTGTACGAATTACTTTTTAACGGATTTTTTATTATTATTGCGCATTTCCATCCATCTACAGGATTTTACCGAACTTAAAAACCTTTCTCACCCAACAACCGCGTGTTCATTGCTTTCAAAATAAATTAAATGAATGTGTTGAAGAAACTTGAGTGATTGAATTCTGTCTGTAAAGCTACACTTTGAATTCACAGCCATATTAGAATTCTTTATTGAACAGCTGTCTGCTCAAATTAATGTTATTCTAAGAAACGTTACATTATGTCCTGACATGACTGACGTCACTTTTTCTTTGAAGTATCAGTATTAATTACGTCTATTCTTTCGAGTTTACAGCAACCCGCAAATTGGTGACGACATTAGCATAATTTAAAAACGTGTTTTCCAAAGCCTTTACATAATTTGTTTTTCTTTTTGTAGCACACGGCGTCAATAAAATTTAACACAACTTTGAAAAGTCAACATTATCGTAAAACCTTTCTCATAAACATGATAAAGCTTTCAGTTTCGAATTAGATGATGATGTTGGTGCACAGTTTACAAGGCACTTCTAGATCTTGTTAAATGTGGGCTGCCTATCAGTGAACATGCATAGCGGGTCTTATCTCAGCGACATGGCGAGGAAATTGGAATCTTCAATCATCGGCCCAGTACTTCGCATTCGTTAGCAGAGTGGAACAGGCTGTAACATGATAGAGGAATGTCCTGAGCATAAGAATTGAAACTGTTTGAGGTGAACGTGGAAAACCTACTGACTGGGCGAGCACGTCTCTTTTCTATAGCCATATTTATAAACTCTCCCAATTAACGAAACATTACTTTGCCGAGGAAGGCATTTCTCTCTCTGAAATTTTAAGCAAGAACATAATGGAAAAAAAAACGAAAGTAACAAAAGGTTTTTTTTTCAAATTTTAAAGGGATTTTGTTAAATACAAATTGTGTTAAAATACCAAACCCTCGTAACCGGAAATACTCTGAAAACACAGTTACATTTACAGTAAATGACTTTTACATTCAATTATCCTATGGGCTGTATGGCCAAAGAAACCAAGATGAATTCCCGGCAGGTGGATGAGATTTGTCTTTTCTCCCAAGCATTCAGTAGGGCCCCGAAGCCCACTTAGTCTCGTTGTCAGTAGGTAACAGGTGCTCTTCCCTCGGAGATAAAGCGACAGGGGTGTACTACTTTCTAAAGTCAAGAATGTGTGGAGCTACAACTCAGCTCCTCCATACGCCTTTTTGACGTGGACAGGGACAAATTTACGTTACCAAAGTTGACAGAATTACACTAAGCACCAAGATATCTTATATTGTGTCTTTCAGCAGATATGTTTATTGTACATCCCATTCAAAAATGCTGTGCACTCTAATTATCATCTTATTTTCATAGCCACCTGGTGGCTGCATATTTAACATACTAGCATAACAACATAATAACATGCCTTAGTTTTTTTATGTATGAAGAATTCGTATGTCTTAATTTATAGGCCTAATCTTCTTGTGTTTTAAAATAATAAGACAAAGTAGGAGAAGGTGGTCAAGACATACACTTAGTTCCATTTATTATTTAATTTATTTTATTTTATTTTATTGTACTTCAGGCTCTAAGTTGAGTTTGGTCAGACATTCAAATAATTACAGACCCGAACAATGGCGTTTGTTTTACGACATAACCAGGGCATATCACATTCCGGCTCGCCGGATAAATGAGGCTCCGTTGGCAAAAATGTGTTTTTGGAATATGATTCTTCCCACCTACAGCCATCACGCGCTGAATTAAAGAATTAGAGGAGAATGGCGTTTGCTGTTCTGTCAGGTTACATTATTCAGTTGTTTACGGCTTCTAAAATACAATATTTCAGGACCGTTAGGCCAGTGACGGGATTCTGTAATGTGTTCTGAGATTTTTGCACAGGCGCTGCGTTGATTTTGTTTAAAATAACGAAGTTTAGGGTGGTCCCTAGAAGCCTGGCGTCCGTAAGAAGTTTAGCATAAACCCCTTCATTCTTCCGAATGTCTGAGGATCACTACATTGATAGTTAACCTTGTAAATCCTACTGATCACTTTATGCACCACCAGTTTAATATTCAACAACTGTACGCTCTGCCCACACTGTATTTATGTGTGTTGTATCTATCTGAGAACAGTGACTTGTGTCACTTACAGCATAAACTGATTGGTTTTTATAACCGAGATGAAAAGTGTTTACAGCGCGGTACGGACTGGGCATACAACTAGAGCGGTCTGCGCTTCGTCTGTAAAGGGTTAAATTAACTTACATTTTGGGATATCGTACGCAAACATTAACATTTTAAAGTCTACTGGTTACTTGATGCACCACCAGTTTAACATTCAACAACTGTACGCTGTGCCCACACTGTATTTATGTGTGTTGTATTTATCTCAGAACAAACAGCGACTTGTGTCACTTACAGCATAAACTGATTGGGTTTTATAACCGAGAAGAAAAGGTACGAACTGGGCCTTTAAATAGAGCAGTCTGCGTTTCGTCTGTAAAGGGTTAAGACCTGCTTTAAACTGAACTTAAGTATACTGTTTTCTGGAATATAACCAAGTGTTCTGACATTCTCATTTTCAAACTCTGTCAGCTCCAACAAATTCACAATTGTATATATTACGTATATCACTCTTAATTTGCAAAGCAAATTAGTATTAAAATACATAATTTATAGAACTGTGCATATGTTGGTGCTAATAGAGTTTGTAAATCAATTCAAAAAGCACGGAATGAACAATATGAATGTTCCATTTACATATTTACCGAAGTTTCGGAGACACCTAGTCTACTTTAACTTTACTCTTATCATAGACTGCAGGGTATTAGGTACCTAAACTTGGTGTACTTAGCAAAATCAGGTATCGCAATAAGTATGGGCGTTTATGTACACAATGTTGCATTTTGTTTTGTGATTGTGGTACATAGATAGGTTCTATAAAAATTCCTTGTTTCTTTCTTATTATATTTGTAGTGATATCGAATGTGTGTCTATCGTAAGAACACTGGCGAAGCATGTAGATTTTAATTAGGGTCTGTGTTATTTTTTAGGTGCTGTATGACAAGATTGTGTCTGTGGGTGGCCTTAGGGCCACCACTAACAGGTCCTCTCGCCTCTCACAATTACCCTTTTCTCCGAATATAAAGTTCAATTTTGATTTCTTTAGCGACTGTTTATGTTAAGTAATATTCACCCCAAGGAAGAGCGGCACTCCTACGTTCTGCAGAATATTACTCTTGATTTGTCTCACAGATCTGTGTGCTGAGTTTCGCCCCATGAAAATGTTATCTTCTATTTCTCGGTCGTGCGACGGTTGGCGTTGGAAGGTTTCACTATGAAATCGCGGTCTGTACAATTTACTATTTGATCTGTAGCAATAAACTTTATAACATTAATACTACAGTAATTAGTACAAATGGTTGGTTCACTTTAACAGTTAAATACTGTCCACATAAAGTACTTCTAAAATTCTAAGTAAAGGTAAATTTCACGCTAGAACAGGATATAAGTACCCAAATAAAGAGTAGACGTACAGCTCTACTCTTTCTATACCCTCGGCTCTAGATGGGCGTGGGTGGTCAACGCCACGCCCCGGCCGCTTTAACCCCAAGAAAGAGACACGGTACCCATTGTAAAGGAGACAGGGTGGTCCCTAGCGTCGGTCTGGACCGGTACAGAAGATTTCGCCCCCCACCCCCCAGTAGGATTCGATCCCCGGACTGTTCTAAAATTCTAGTATGTTTATAATTTATTTCTGTTTAAAATGCACATCGGTCAACTACAAAGTGCTGCTTAAGCCAGATTATTATATACAAAGGAGTTACATCCGTCAGTGATACTGTCCAGTAATGTTTCACATACAGGTGTGAACCATTCCACTTCGTTTAAACTATTTATTTGTTTACTTTGAAAGAAGGCATTGAATGTTATAAACATTTGCCGATGGAAGCGCACAGAAAGGTTCTAGGGAAACCCACTACTCAGCATTTTTCAAAGTTACATGAAAAGTAGCTTGGCCATATGCACTGCTCCCAGGAGACTGCGCAGTTAGAATGGAGGAGGTAATGAATGAATAACAAATTTTCGTGAATAAATGTTTTGAAAACGTCCAGAACGTCGAAAAAGAGAAGAATGGTTTAGCTTAAGTAATATTTTAGGAGAAAAGTTGCGATAATGTGATGTGGATGTAAGGGGCTGAGTATTGTGACAAATGGCGGGCTGTGGCATTAATGGTATTGAGTTAAGGAGTCCTGCTGCAGTCGTATTATGCGTCAAATAAATAACTGCATTTATTTCAAAATTTCATATTCAAATATTTAAGAGTGTTATCCTTCATTCACGTATTATTTTTTTGATATTACCTTCTCTGTTTGAGTCACAAATATTATACAGATTAAGCAAAATCTGTTATCTCTACTCCGTCTCCTGGTGTTTTTAAAACGTCCTTTGTTATTGCGATTGGTATCGTCAAACAGTCTGAAAGTTTCTTCTCCTTTTACTTATTTATGTCTTGTGTGTATTGTTGTAGTTGTCTTGTGTGTATTATTGTCATCTTATGTGTATTTGTTGTACTAAGTGTGTATTGCTGTTTTTTACTTTAGATGCCGTACTTCTGGCTAGAAGTCAGTATTCGGAAGGTCTTGCGACCGGCCACCTCGACACAGGTTTTTCTTGGTTTCCCTGTGTCTATAAGCAAATGCGGAGACGGTTCCCAAGATTCCAAGTTGCCACTGCATGCTTCTCATGTAGCCCTCCCGACTTAAATTTATTAGTAACCAATTTCATACTTTATATACATGTAAAATAACCACTGCCACCGGGTGACAACCCAATTACAGTTAATAAATATTATTACTATGATTATTTCCCGTATATTCTCTGGAGTGAGGAGCTCACACACATACACACACACAGAAACATTCGCCTTTTAGAAATCACGCTTTCCTCCAAACGATATTATGTGATGTATGGTAATTTCGGTGTTTTAAACATCCGCGTACGTACGTTGGGAATACTGCGGACCGAGCTGTTTGTATACCTTATCGTATAGTGGACTGTTGTGATTGTTACTGGATTATAGGCCACATTTGTTCTCAAAATTGTTGGTGTATATGAAATCCTGTACCACACACATTCTCAAATTCTTTTGCACGTAACAGTAATATAATACGAAATATGTTTATGTTCCATCAGGCAAGCTTAGTAAAAATCTCGTATTATAGCCTTCCGAAGTAGGGGTATGTTTCTATATCCCATTCTAATTTAATATCGGGAAAACAACTAATTGATTTATCGGAAGGTCCATATTTTTTAAATATCTTCCGAAATAGGGCAGGGTACTGTTTCCCCCTTGAATTCGGAGTGATAATGCTACAGTGTTCTCTTATAACGTGTCGTGCAAAATTATTACTGCATAGGATTATTATTTATGTAGTAAATCATCTTGGGTTTTATGGTCAGTCCATTAGAGAATGCGGGTTTTAAATCCATGCTTATTAACCTCTTTTCATACACCTGTTTAAAATATCACAGTACAGAATCTAGGGATCAGTTTTCCATCCTCACAACAAAATATTTCGCGTAGTCGCCATACTGTAGTTTTTATTTTTAACAAACTTACATTTGTTAGCTTAGATTTGGATTTTTTTACAAAATAGTCCAATGTTCGAACCTCTGAGCTGATGTGCAATGTTTTTCGTGTATCCTTTACTTCACAGCCTATGAAGATGGTCGAAATGATACAGTAAATCACAGAAGTTAAGGGAATGGAAAATAAGGGAGAGGCGTGGTTTACATACAGGGTGTTATAAACTGGGGGAATTTTTGTCCGTAGTACTGATGTTTTTTTACCATGAATGTGAGACGTATAGAGAGCATCTCGCTGAGAAGACTACGAGAATGAAACCGTAAGCTACTAAGTTCACATCAATGTAGAACAGCTTTTTCTCAGTGTGTACGGTTTTATTCAGACATTTGTGGGACGCGTGGAATTATGCCTATAATTTTAGTGGCAATTATATGCAGAACTTGCCGTAACAGTAAATAACACTGCTTTTTGTTAGACGTTTCATCCGTAGCTTCCGTATGATATGGCAATAAACATAGGTTATTTCCCTATATGCAATTAACTGATTGATCTTTGTAATAGAAACGGACCGTGTTCTCTGAGATGCCAACTGCAAGTTTGTGTATAATTGAGACAGACATCAATATTCGAAGGGTTAACTACCACTAGATGCAAAGTCGTGTTAAATAACATTGAAAACAGACATTTAGTGATAAAACATTGTTGCAGGAGAAAGATCTGAGGAGGAGGGGATCTGTTCCATTCCTGATTTCTTAATTGATTTGAGATTCAGAAACTTTGTGGTGTGTCACACAGATTATTAATACAGTCCCAATAATTATCACAGTTTAACAACAACGCTTTCCGCAAGCAACTTAAAAACGTTTTGGAATTTAAATTGGATATAGGTTGTGACATCCGCAGAATACGAACTTAACTTTATACGTAATTGGAATGAATGTCCATCTTTAAAATGTTATTGATGATTGTTTTAAAAAACATAATAAGCAAATGATAACTATGTTGTACAAATGCAGAATCTTTGAAAGTTAAGTAGGTGGTATATTAAGCATTAAATAATTAACTGATTAGGTTTTGTGATCAAGGCGAATTGTGTAATATGCTGGTTGAAAAGTGAATATTTGTGTATTTATTAGACGAATTTTACGTTTTATAGAACGAAAATACCTTCGCAGAGTATGGGAAGTACTTCGCGTTAAAAAAAATGCGGCTTCGTTCTGAAGGTATTCGTTTGTAATTGGTTTAGCGTAAGTTTTATATTTATAGTTTAATATACAGTGGACGCAAGTGTGACAGATTTTTCAACCGTACTAAGAAATGGACGAAGTCGGGATAGCTCAGTTTATATAGCAACTAAGCCTCCTGCTGGACTGCGGAAGAATTGTGTTTCGGTTCCTATGAGGTGCAAGAGATTTCTCCCTTCTCCCAAGTGTCCAGATGAGATCTGGGGCCCACCCAACCTTCTATTAGATAGAGATTTGTGGTGTTTCAACCGGAGGTATAGAAACCGGAAGATACAGGCAATCATTCATGGCCATCTAATGCCAAACTTAACAACGACTGCAGGTATTCCTCACAACTCCAAAACCGTCATAACATGCACAGGAAGAACTTTGTATTTCTATCAAGAAATGCAAAGATTTATATCCTTAATTGTTATGTCATAACCTTGCTCCCTGTTGAAGATCGTCATGGCTCTTAGTTATGTGTGACGCATAGGGCAGATGTGAAGTGCATGCAGCGTTTTGGTGGGAAGACGGGAAGGACAGAGACCGGTTGGAAGCTCTGCGCGCGGATACTGCTGTGAGAATTAGAATTGTCTCTCTCTCTCTCTCTAGCAAATAAAGCGAGACAATAAATACACAGAGTAAGGGGAAAATCAGAATTTTTTATTCTTAAAGTAAGTATTTTACATAGTGACACTTGTGTTGTAAGGGGTTAAAGAAATATGGAACAAATAATACCAAGTTAGGGGATCTTCCTTGAAATGCAGATAAATACTGAAGTGGTCAAATATTTCTTGTTTCTCTGGAATTCGAAGGGTCTTTTTTATTCACAAAGCCTGGAATTGAAACCAAACAGGAGTCAGCTGAGTCAGGGCATACTCAGTAATTCTGATATTTGTGACCAGAGCTTACGCGTTGTCTCACGTTTTCATATTTTCGACTATCTTTCGACTGTCTTTCCTTCTAGGCTACCTATATTTTACACAGCGTTGAAGACGAAGATAGTGCCTGCATGCTTATGTACCTTGCGTACTGATTAAATATCCTAATATGACTTTTACATGCCGAACTAGATACATAAAAGGACCAAAGACCAAGGCAATTCAAGCCATACATCTTTTGACTTATATTTGGGAGGTTCCAACTTCCAATCTCGGCAGGTACACCATCTACCTTGACTGATTTTATGTTGTAATTTAGTCCTTTGAAACACATGTCCGAGTAGTAAGATTACTCTACAGTGGCCAGCACAGCTTTCTCTCATGTCTTTCCCAATTCATCACCGTCCACCATAATGCTATGCAGCCTGTGATATTGCAGTGCAGTTAAATAAACTGCGTAACAAATGAAACCTGCCACTCAGTTCTCTTTTGAAGAAACAACTAGCAAGTGATTATATGAAAACATTGCAAAATTAATTCTGTTGTCTGAAGGATTGTATTTTCAGTTCTTTGAATGTAACCACGAATTTATCGCAAATCCCTGTAAAAATATTGCGTGTGTGAGCAGTACTCAAATGTTGAATGAAATCGTTCGCAAATGTAAGCAGTGTTAGGATTGTTATTTATACTTGTCGTCAACAAGCGGCTTCCTCCTAACAGGAAGTTGTTTGTCTGCGCAATATCATATTAAGCTCCTCTTTATGTTTTAAATACCACAAACAACACACAAGGGAAAAACATGGGCAAATTAATTCCCCTCCCTGCCGCAATGTTCAAATCCTCAGCTTAGCGAAGTTAAACCCATCATGAAAAGAGACTGGATGTAAGCGGATTATTCTACTATCTGTGGTCTGGCGGCCATTTTTCTTCTCTCTCGATTAATTTTACCTGTGTTCCTTTCTACCACACGAAGCCAATGCGATTTAACTAATTTGTGTAGCATGTGACTAGTTCAAAGTTTGCCGCAGTATTTTCCAGAATAACTTCATTACTTATTCAGTGAGTGTATGTAACAACAGATTTTCGACAGTATTTATAATGTAGCATTTTATGGCAGAACACGTTTGATTGGTAGACTGGAAAGGGAGTATGTGACGGAGGACGTCGTCGATTTTTCTGTTAAGGTACGGTCGCACTATTTGCGTGGGAAGACAGTGAAAACCAGCAGAAACCGTGGTTAAAACGTTCGGTTTTCGGCCCACGATTTAAACTTGGCTTCTGTGGGAAGGGAAACGAGGATATTATTCACTGCAATTCGACTATCAGTACTTCATTACACTAAAATAGTGCCAATGATTGTTGTGTTGACAATGTGATTGATTGATTGCAGAATGAGAAGTGTAATGATTCATTGTGTTAGAATCATCGTCATCGTCTTTGTTATTCTCATTTCCAAGTGAATTTCATTAATGGGCACGAGATGTTTTGTGTCAAGTGACTTCAATATTTACACATTTTCACACACACACACACACACACATACCACACACACACATACACCACCCACCCACCCACACACACACACACACACACACACACATACACAAGATAACACCATTCTCTCCATATAATACCGTTCGACACTTTCCATCGTCATTTCGCCACGCCAGTTGGCGCTCTCTGCAAATCAATGC
>Ga0136643_10004500_pt1 | contig 19246 bp, 10 predicted proteins | sample TergutLab28metaG_FD_96883 | JGI IMG/M metagenome (GOLD analysis project Ga0136643, IMG submission 96883) | Labiotermes labralis P1 segment gut microbial communities from Petit-Saut dam, French Guiana - Lab288 P1 (version 3) (version 3) | ecosystem: Host-associated > Arthropoda: Insects >...
GGGGGGGTGGTTTTTGCGGGATTGGTTAGTCTGATATCTTCTCCTTATTCTTCGGAACTTCTTGTTCTCTACGGAGGGTTGGTCTGCCTCCTCAGAAGTTAGTTCTAAGATTATATTACAGTACTTCAGGATCAGTGAGGGACACAATTGTACTAAGGGTCTTCCCAAGTACAACTATGTAGGAGCAGAGAAATATTTCGTCATCATATATTCTTATATTTTTTCAATTTTTTTTTGTGAGAAACGGACGACAATACCATCGAAATATTAAAGTTACCAAGTTAAAAGGTAAAGGTAAAGCAGTCCCACTACAGGCCTGGACAGGCCCTGAGGGTTCCAGAAGTATGGGGCTCCCATATTTCAAGACAGTCGGCACATGAAGGTTGTAAGGTTATCAGCCCTACACACCGGCCGCGTTTACCGCCCAGGAAATATTCCTGGTACTCAGTTCTTCTTTAAGACTGATTCATTGGAAAGAACTGACTTCGCTATACGCTGCATGTTCCAGGACCTTTCGTGCAATAAATGTTGGTTTTCTCTGGAAGTAAAAAGGAACTGCAGTTTGTTCACCGTGTTGAAGTGAATTTGCATGTGAATTCCCTCTTAATTTGAGATCCTATTTTACGTGTAGAGGCTTGACAGAAATTCTCTTTCGATATATTGTTGGAGGTGTGTCTTCAAGATAGCCCTACGGGTTCTAACCCTACCTTGCTCTCGAAGTCATACACTTGCTTCATATCCCGGGGAAAACCGTCCATGAGGATTCCCTGAGCGCTCATATTGGTTGTCATCTGAGACTCCACCAGCTGTAGGACGAACGTCTGCAAAGTAAGGAGAGGTAATGTAAGAGGGGGCCTGAGGAAGTGTGTTTAGCCTAGTTACCAGGCAGATATAAAAGACTATGCTTAGGTTTTCGTATGTCTGATACTTGTCAAATACGGCAGAGCGCCATTCATAATCGTGTTGCTGAAACCGGAAATGAATTGTATAGGGTCTGTACCAGTGGTCTACATATTTTCGAAAAACGTAGGAGCCATCTCAAAATTCTGGGCGCTAGAGTGACGACATAAAGCGCGTTCCACACTCAAGACCCACAAATATTAGCCGCCACTGTAAAAAAATTTATTTGCCCAAGCGACCTGGCAACGTGGCACCCGGTATTTGTTCACCTCTGGTCTATGCATTACCATTTGTTCATTTTTTTCAATACCAGCCACGGTTTTACTTGGCAGTACGGTCTGTCCACAAGGAAAATATTCGGGTGAAAGAAATAGGCCTCTATTTTCTCTGTGATTTATGTCGTGATGTCAGTACGACAGATCACGTGTCGTCTCTCTGCTCTCTTGTACCCATATAGTGCACAGAAATCTCACAAGTAGACTACTTCGTGACGTGGCTTCCTGTCTTTTATAACTTCTTTCTCTTTTTACTAATTGCGTGGAGCAGGGACCTTCTTGAGAAGCTACTGTTTGGAGAGTCACAACATAACATACATTGTGCGGGGTACGGACGCTACTGTCAATTCCTGACTCGCAGAAGACACTTCCCGTTACGAGAGACAGTCCGTTAATGCCATACATGCAAATAATCGCTGCTTATCTTGAGAGCCATTAGAAGCACAGGTAAATTGTTTGGACAATTGCGGAGTTTTCAAAATGTTAAAGCAAGAAAATATACGAGGTGGTTCAACAATAGATACATAAAGTTTGATTTTTGTATAACCTAAACGGAATGCTGTACTGCAACAATCCTTGCACAAATCTAAAGGCCATACACACCATTTAGGGTTAGATTTCAACACCGGACTCAGAATTTTGCGCGCACTTCTGCAACTTGGATGATAGGCGCAACACTTTTCCGTACAAAATCAAGAGGAAGAGCGGCGAAAGTAACTCGAATTTGTTGTTCCAGTTTCTCTTGTGTTCTTAGTTGTGATCGGTAGACTTCCTATTTGATACAGTCCCAGAAAAAAAAATCACACTTTGTAAGATCGGGATTTCGGAGAGGCTATTTTGTTGGTCCTGGACTTGGCATTCACCGACCAGGAAAATTGTATCAGACAAGATTGGATAGTAGATGTCTCTTATGCGTAAAGCTAGAATTCTACGCTTCTTGCACCATTACAGGGTTATGCACTACAAATTTGTGACCTATACAGCACAGTCTATTTGCAGCCATCCTAAGCAATCGTTGCGTTTTAAAGGGTTGAAGGTTAGTTTGAGGAAGTTATTCCCAGAAAGGCTTGTTAAAATTTCAGTAGAACAACGCCAGTTCGATAGGCACACGACGAACTTAGCTTACTTGTGGCACCATTTCACCAGACGAGATAGCTTGTCTCACGAGGTGCGAGTCGTTGCCCTGGCGAGGGTCTGTAGTCTCTGCCGTAGCTCGGAGCAACCTCCCCACACTGAAGTGAACCCAGCCTGGCGCCTGGCGTACTGCTTTCTGACAAAGGGCCGACTTGTTGCTCCCGGGACCGCCTGCACACGTAAGAGGAACAAACTTTAAGTCGTGTATCGCAGAGCCGAATGGCCTTCGTGTTTCCTAGGAGATGATACTAAGACAAATATACAGGATGGTGCAAGAGCCACTTGACGTTAGAGGCAACATGTTAAAACGCTGAGTGCCAGGTGACTTTTGCTCCACTCTGTGTACGGGAATGGAAATGCCAATTCTTAATGGCTTGTATAAAGTTAAATCATAATTGTAATAATTTGTAATTAGATCACGACAGTCAACACAATTAGAGTGTATGTACTCTTTTAGTACGACATGTTTCGTCTTAACAGTAGGTCAACATCAGGCACTACAAATTGTTTACAATTGAAAGGGGATATACAAACTATCTTTACCGTTGCACCGTGCATTCTGTAGTTTATTTAAGTAACACAAGACTAGCCAGTTTCACGCTATACGGCACAAGCACGTCCACAGCCGGTCTCAACTGAACAGCGTACGACTCACACATAACACACGACACGCTGCCACAGCACCAAATTAACCTTTTGAAGCCTAATGTCAACTATAGAGGTCGTACCGCATCGCTAACCTCTAAAGTTGCATTTTATATATTTATTCAACAAATATAGGTACTGAATATTTTAAACATGATATATATTCTCCGTTTCTTTCTCTTCAAAATGCAGTTTGTTTCATAATTCTAACATATTTGGTTCCTGTATTATTCACATTTTATATACAGGGTGTGCTAAAATTAAAAAAAATAATTCCGGCGCTAAAAGGTTAATATATGCATCATCAGGAGCTTGCGACTGTGCTGGTGAATTACCACATCTGTCGTTTTATTCTCGGTTCGTTTTGTGTTGGAGATTTGGTGCGGCCGGGTTTGAGTAGTGACCGTGTTGCAGGCTGAAGCTGAACACACAACGAACCGAGAACAAAACGACCGATGTTGTAATTCAACAGCACAGTCGCAAGCTTCTGATGGTGGATATATTAATGTCCGAAACATGTTGAGTACATAAGAAGTGAAATAAAATAGCAAGTGACATCAAGTTGGTCTTTTATTCTTCAACTAGTGTTTAGAGTTTAAGCATCTTACATGAAGTGAAAATTTTAGCTTACCTTCCCGTGCTAACAGTCGTTAATACTTGTTAACTGAGCGAACACATAATACCAGAAAATGTCATTCAATAGAACTAAAAAAAGAAGTCTAAACACAATTGTGGTTTCATATTCGAAATTTTTTAGTTACATGCTTCAATCCAAAAAAAAGGATAAATAACTGGCTTTTTCATAAACATTGTATATGGAAGGCTAAATATGCATACCATATTATCCAGCTAGATATGACATTTCATAATATACAATGTATTTTGCTCCGAGTTCCTATTCTTATATAAACTATTATATTACATATTATTGCGCTACTTTCTTTACTGTCTAGCGAATCTCTTACAATCCAGTTGTATGTAATGGTCCTAGTCGCGTAACAAACGCCTATACTGTAATTTACGCGCGCGATTTATGTGGTGTTTTTTAGTAGTTGATTTCTATATCCGATTTAATATTCCGGTTTTTATTTTGAAGAATATTTCAGATCTGTAACCTATAGTGTAGCGTTTTATACAAAAACCTAATAATAATTCTTAGTGGAATCGAAATAAGTAGACAATAAATTTGGAACGTAAGTTACACTAGTGTTTAGAATGACATTCTGGATTTATTGAACGGATGTAAAAATAACAAGAGGATGACAGTCATCAAAGTAATGGCCGAAACTGTTATGATCTCTGTAAATGTTGCATTTTTATTACATTTTATTCATTATAACATGGATAAATAATGGAAAATTTAGTATTTAGTGTGAGAGGTAACTCCGTCAACACATTGTATTATTTGCAGGCTGCTATAAATATTCTCCGCAGCCCTCTTGGTCTATTGCCCACAATTTATGAACCACTGTATTAAATTTTACTCTACTTACAATACTGTGTTACGTGTGTAAATGATATAATTCCTCGTCATTTAATTTCGTACTATCATCCACTGATTTTGCTTCAAATGTTTTCAGACCTTCTTCCGGATGCTTACTTTGTTCCTGTAATATTTTTTTCTATTCTCCGTCTGTTGTTACATATGTGTTCTTAGCATTGTCGAAAGGTTAATTTGTTCACAAACTGAGTGACTGTGGAATTTTTAAGTGTTCTGTCAGATGTAATTGTTTAATTGCTGAATGCGTTATTGTAGTAATAATCAATTGAAACTGACAGAAAATAGTCACCCTATATTTACCCTTAATTACCACCAAATTGGCATAAAATTCTGTATCGTATCATAAAGAACACACAATTCTTGTGCGGGCAGAATTCAGATCTTTGTGTCTTTTCATGTATTGACGTGATTAGGCAGTCTGTTGTGGGACTCAGGAATCGTGAAAGGAAGAGGAAGAGACATGTCGAAAGATTCTAAAGTTAGGAGTAAAACAAACAAAATTTCACGAAATGGAATAAAGTGATACAGTTTCCTCTCTCAGAGTGTCTCGCGGAAGAAAATGTACAGTACTTGACCCACTAACCCACAATTCCAGAAATTTCATTACCACATTTGGGCTGCAGTGGACCGAGTGTTATACAAATTCCTTGTTGTCATAAGGAATATAAGGCCCTCTGTTCCTATTCTGACCTTTTTTTGCCAAACAAATAATCTTGTTTTAGATATGAGGTTTTCTTAGCCGTGAAAATTCATATATTGTACTTCTATTTTGTGACGCAGTGTCACTGAGCAAGTGGGTACCAACGCTTACAAGGAATGACCTGTCTTAATCATCAGGTTACCCAAAAAAGAGGCAGTTCATTGTTATCTACCAGATTAAAGAGCGTCCTAACCACGAAGTATTATGCAATCACAATTTCTAATCGATGTCTGGCTGTCAGTACTTAGGCAGCACACAATTTAGGCGTCATAAAAATTGCTTCTTCTATGTTGGACCTACATGTCGTAAGTATTTATTTTTCCTTACGTGGCGTCAATAATCCAGTAAATTTAATACATTTTCTTTTAGCCTCTAAATCGAAGTCTTTACAATAGATAAGTAACAAAATTTTCACAGGACTACAATTAAACAAAATGCACCAATAGATAATTTGAATTGTAGAGTGATGTAAAACGACAGCATAGTTCTTACATGAACCCCTTCTAATCCGATAAAATTTGACGATTATTTTGTAATTTGATTTGCCCAAAATTTTTACTTCCCCAGTTTCTTTTACTTCCAAGATCAAAAACTTTTTTGTATTGTATTTTATTTATTGAGTTCCTACTTTTATTTCGACGATTATGTGGGCTTTTTCAAAGATTCGCCGCATTTTCTGTACGACGTCTTGACTAAAGTATTGACCTGGATATCAGACGGCCACAACCGTATGCTTACTCCGAGCTATTTGAAAATATTTGACGTAGGGCTGTGTTTGAAATTGAAATTTGACTTCTTCGGACCGTCAGGTTCTTCCCATTTTGGTTGCATTACTACTGCTGATCACACCACATCACGGACTTCAAGCTTAAACAGATGTGAATCCGGAAGTCTGCTGCACTGACTTGAGGTTTATCGTGATCTTGCTCAGTCCCTGCAACAAAATGCTGAAATATTTTTGACCGTGCCTCGGCTGACGCGGTTATACGCCAGCCTGTGGTATTGGATGCCCAAGATCTATCTCAGGCTAGTTAAAGTTGGATTTATGGTATACAAAGTGTCACTGGGATACGTTCTTCGAGTATCCCAGTTCTCCACCGTCAGTATCATTTCAGCAATGCTACATATCCACACACTATTCATCTACCACCTACGCTATGCAGTCTGAGAAACTGACAATCTCATCAAATGGCGCAATTATGTCTTTCAGTTTTATAATAAAACCAACTAGATTCACTAATTTCTCAAATTTATTTTTGGAATAAAACTCCACGTGTTTCGGACAGTTCCTCTGTCCATCATCAGCAGTTTTTCACTGTACACACAGCAATGGTATATGTCATACAGGTTTGCTGACAGTTTGCGAGCAGGATCAGGACGCAACCAGTTCCGTCCTGATCCTGCTCGCAAGCTGTCAGCAAACCTCCATGACATACACCATTGCTGTGTGTACAGTGAAAAAATCCTGATGATGTACAGAGGAACTCTCCGAAACAGGTGGAGTTTTATTCCAAAAATAAATTTGAGAAATTAGTGCTTCTAGTTGGTTTTATTATAAGAATTTATCACGATACACGGTCACCTGAACACCAAATTCTGTCTTTCACTTCTCGCATAAATGTGGTCCTTTTTCTTCAAGACTCAATGTAATGTATAAGACACATTAGTTTCCGATGTTGAACCCCATTGAATTGTGAACCATTTCTCGATACAATAAACAGGGCAGCTGCTCAGGGCGTCGGTATCATGTCCTTCAAACTGGAGGTGGTGATGTTTAGCGCCATGGATGATTTTACGAGACACAAACGAAAAAAAAATCCAAATTTAGGCCTTTTAATTTCTGGTCATTGAATGTGAAAAATATGTAATGGCTATCGGTGTGACGCATATATTCATATTTTGTCTTTTATTTGTTCTTATTTAAGAACAACTTTTCAAAAACCATCTCTTCTTTCTTCATCAGAGAAATAAAAATTATGGAACATAATCTCTTCGGTCTCTTGTATTTATGGACATTAGCTAAATTCAGTGCACCGTTCGGATCCAAAGCTTCATGAAGACAAATGTGATAACGGATAAATAGTGTCATGTTTTCTTGATTGCGGCAAAACCGGAGGTGAATAGTGATCTGCATGTCCACGGCGCTTTACCCTCCTGCAGGAACCACGTTATATATAGGACCCCAGCTATGGATTCTTTCGAAAACAGACGAATTTTGTATACCTGCCGGAGATCGAAGGCCTATTTCTCGATCATTTAGCCCATAGTCTAGTCCCGACGCTAACTGAGCTATTTCGGGTCCTGGTGAAAGGCAATAAGTATAAAAATCAGTTCAGCAACTTTCTGATTTCCAGATTTCATAAGTACAGGAAGTTATTACTCATAAAATTAATCAGAAATTGAGAGATCACTTGCGTGGTGTTAGGGCAGCAGGCTGTTAATTAAGGTTCTGATTTGTTCTTCTGTTTCAGCTCGGCGATTTGTCAAACCCAGAGCTCAGGATACTTACAGACCAATTGGATAAAATCAGACACGGTGGTGAGTATGAGCAACACTTCCGTCTGTTCGAGTGTCACTTCGTCGTAAATTTAGATGTTACCTGCCTATTTTACCCAGAACTTATTTCATTGTTCAGACGTAAATTCAGTAACATATTTTATGTTGAGTGCAAATCGTTAACCAGTGTTTAAAATTCTGCAGCCGCCACCTTGAAACATCGCCGGAAGCACGATTTTTGTTTATGTTTTGTTGACCGTGCCTCTCGATACATCTGTGTAATAAAAACCAAACTGATGCAATGTTTATCCTCAGTTTATTTCGTCAATCAACCTCTACATGTTTCGAGCATATTTGTGGCCCATCATCGGGAGGTATACTGCATATATACAACAATTGGTAGGTGTTGTGCTTTTCAGTTGACTGTGTGTTTGCCGGCTGGCCAACACACAGTCAACAGAAAAGCACAACACCTACCAATTGTTATATATATATCCCGATGATGGGCTACAAATATGCCCGAAACTTGTAGAGGTTGATTGACGAAATAAACTGAGGATAAATATTGCCTCAGATTGGTTCTCATTAACTAGAAACTCGATTTTCTTCTTCTTCTTTTCGCCGTACTGACACTACACATTTTATATTGTATTCATGTTACAAACAAACTAAGGCATTATATACTGTTTGCAGTTCCCAGAAATTCTACACATTGCCAAAAGACCTAATTAAAACTATGAAAAATTCTTTACTTTCATTTCACCTAGCTATTTTATACAATACCGGCTTTGTTTTCGGCAGGTCGTGGGAGCTGTTCCACTCACAAGCCCTCCTTCTTGGCTTTTTCCTTGCAACACAGACGTGGAGCAGTTGATGTGTTTGTGTGAATAAGAAAATACTTTTTTCTCAGGAATTTCTATTCGATTTTTCCTTTCTGTAACGAGTGAGCTTGTCCCAAGTTATTACTTACTTTTGTAATCATTTTAATTCTCTAGTACTGTTGATGAATAAATTCAGTCATTATTTATAATCTTTTAAATTCTTTAATCCAGTTGATTACTGTTGTTTAGTGCTTTGTCAAATATTGTGTACACATTTTCCATTTAATATGTTGTCATTAAGCATTAGTAGTTCACACGTTTTTCATATTTACACTTTGCCAGAGTTAATATGGATATTTCACGTAGTAATTTGGTACGTATTTGCGTAATTCCTAATCAGGCACTAAATGTACCACGAAAATACATTTTTCATGTACTTTGCCAGCAACTGTCAAGCATGATATAGAACGCCTGTGAATTCTGTGCATAGCCTGTTGTCTACACTTTGCCAGTATCATGTATAATAGTAGTACAAAACCCGTTGATTTCAAAAGGATATTTTTTTACAGCTTATAAAATTAGATTTGAGTACAACAGACTCTTCCCTTTATCCACTCTTACACATTATAACCGATATAGAGTGTAAGTCTTTTATTAAGAGACAAAACTTTACGTTTAAAGCCTAGGTCAGAACTGTTTAAAAAATTTGCTGGTTTGGTTTATGATGGGGGAGAAATTAAAGAGTGTCAGTATTACAGCTTACAGGAGAAGAGAGTTTTATGGCAGGTGTAGCAAGCTAAGAATTTCGAATTTGTCAGAATCAAGTGTATGGGGTAAGAAAAGTTGGAAAAAGAAAAGAAGACTGACTTCGAAAACCTTGACAGCTTCTGGGACACTTTAAATCGTGTGGGGAAGATTTACAATGTTAGGCACGCTTGGACTTTAAAGAAATTAGTGAGACGCGTGAAGGAGTTCACTGGGGGCGACAGCAATGGAAGAATGTTACATAAATAGAAGCCAATGGGGTTAACGTATTCAAAATTCTGACTTTTGTACCCATTAGGGAGCAGCGAAATTTAACATTCGACCAACTGGGTACAGTAAGAAATTTTAAGAAGGGATGAACTTAAAACTTGCGCGTTTTAGGAAACTTAACGAAAAAGGAGTTTGTTCTTTAACTCGGAAGTGACAAGTTGTCCTCGCGTACCAAAGCTAACAGTGGATACCTTTTCAAGGGCGCGTTCATATGCAGCGATCTGTAAATGTTAACATCAGTAATTAAAATAATTAACATCATTAGTGACAAGTGTTAATAATATCACCGCCTGCCACTTAGACCACTTAGATTCCTTGTGAAAAAGACATGCCTACCGATTGAATAGCCGGGTGGGTTGTAACATTATAACACTAGAGGACTACAGCAACATCACAGGTCCACTCAGTACTAGCCTAATAATTGTTAAAATTCTTGAAAAGCAACTTCGTAGAATAAGTCATGTTTCTACACAGACAGTACAATTGTATTGGCAAAGTTTGAGGCCGCAGTACCGACATAAGTATAACTCACTTCTCAGCAGTTTCGTTGTGAAGACCTGTTCCGCGATTACTACTACTTTATCTTACTAATAGTGTGTTACAAACGGACAGAGTGACGACGGAATCAAACTCTTTGAATGGAATATATAATGAAAGTATGGGAAAATAATGTTTACTCTTAAGTTATTTAGAACCTGTGTTTTTGCACAGTGAGTAACTAGTGGTAACACTTAACACGGAGACATGCTATATTGCAACAAGGTGAGTGAAACATGCATTTCTTTAGCCCCGCACACACAGATAATACAGTAAGTTACATCCAAAATGTTGGCTATTTCATAAGCTAATATTTATGATCGTTATTAATACAGTACGTAATTGAATGAGTAGATAATTGAACTGTATAATGTTAACTTTTCGCTGAACATGAATATTTGCCCACAGTAAGAAGAAATATATATATAAACAAAATAAGAATAAGTGTGATCCCGATTAATGTTATCAGTAACTTTTCCTCATACACATTTTAAACACATTTTCTTAGTTAATTTGATGTGCATCTCTGATACAATGACATAAACAACCAAATGGTTGCAACAATAACAATTTATTAGTGACTTCATTCAGTTCAACAGGTTTCGGGCGATATTTTCGCCCATCCTCAGGAACACTAGACTGTGTTTTCAGCTTGTGGTATAATGCACCGACGGTTGTTTAAAGCATTATATCATCATTGCTTAGTTCAATTTTGTTCTCTTTATTGTGGATCTGTGGTACAATCATTATGGCATACCTTGAATATTATTACTTCAGATTCTGTAGATTGTTTTCAGTGCAATAAAATCTTTGCAGAATTAAGATGATTCGTTGTGAGCTAAAATTTGGGCATTTTCAGATACCGTACCATCATCTGGGACTGACTGGTCACATATCTTTCCATGACGAAAGTGAAGGAATTACGTCTGGAAACGCCCAACATTTTTTTCATGTTAACATGGCTTTCCTTAGAGAACAACTTATATATTTGTTGTAACATAATTTTGAAGTGAAGTAACATAACGAAAAAAATAGAAATGTACGAGGGTTATCCAGAAAATAAGTTCCGTTTGCGAATATTGCCGCTGCAGCGCTGCGGTCACGATGGTGCGCATGCGTGCCGAGTTTGTTGATTCTGTGGCAAGGTACGGACGGAATTTGCAGACATTCGAACAGTGTTTACGCATCGTGCTGCGTATTTATAATTTTTAAGAAAATAGAGAAACTCTTCTGCATGTGAATCTCATCACGATATTTGACTGGGAACAATTCAATCATCCCCTTTACAGCTCAGACTTAGCGTCAAGTGATTTTCATTTATTCCTGCATCTTAAATCCTTCCTTACTGGCCGGGGATTCCACGACAACGAGGAGGTCAAAGAACCCGTTACCACTTGCTTTGCATCGCAGGCGGCATCTTTCAACGATAAAGGGATACAAAAACTGGTGCAACACTATGACAAGTGCCTCAACAATGGTAGAAACTATGTCGAAAAGTAGTGTACAGTATCTACATCAAATGGCAGTGTACATGGTCTGTAATATATTCTTGTTTTTTTAACAGTCTCTCAGAACTTACTTTCTGGATAACCCTCGTACTTATTGCACGATACGAAGGGATTTACGGTTTATCATTGTGACTTGTTTAACTGTAATTGTCAATTTGACAGGACAAGAGGTGGAGGTGAAAAGGTTGTCCATACGAGGTCTGATGCCTGATACAGATTATTATATGACGTATGACGGATCGACAACAATGCCAGCCTGTCATGAGACGGTCACGTGGATCGTCATCAACAAACCGATCTACATAACGAAGCAACAAGTAAGTCAAACCATCAATACCTAACAGTGCCATAGAGCCGAGGGTGTTACAACATCCGAGAACCTCCAGATTTTTAGGCGTGTTCACAAAATTGCGAAAAGCGACTATTAGTTTCGTCATGTCTGTCCACGTGGAACATCTCGGTACCCACGGACGGATTTAATGTAATTTGCTATTTGAGAATTTTTTTTTTTCGAAAATTTGTCAAGAAAATTCAAGTTTCATTAAAATCTGCCAAGAATTACGGGTACTTTACATGAAGACCAATGTACGTTTTTGATCATACTTTGCTCAGTTCTTCTTAGAATGAGAAATATTTGAGACAAAAGTTGTAGAGAAAATAAAAAACACGCATTTTGTTACTTTTATTATTTCGAAAATCGTGCCATGTATAAGATAATGTGCAAAAATATTGTAGGAGTTGGGCAAGCCACAGATGACAATATGACGCATGTGCATTCCATGCTAGATACCTAAGGCTACAAACACACATTCAGAATATGTGGTATTTATTGCTTTCCACTGCAACAATGGTTACACGCACGCGCCTCAGTGTTACATTTTACGTACATTGCGTGTATTGTTATCTCTCCACATTATGAAACTTCACTGCTTTTGATTGTCCGAATGAAGACATTTTCAAGATTTTGTGTTATGGTGACGACGGCTCTGAATATTGTTGCCGTCTTGTATGTGTGGACGTGTGTTGTGAGGAATATTCACCGATATCTCGGGATAAAATCCACTGCCGCCCACTTTGGACCTTTCTCGAGGAGATGGAGGCAACACTCTTCTCCAAAACGTTGGAGAATTTCTACTAAACCACATGGTGTCACATCCTGGATTACAATAATCATAAAGAAATATTCAGTCATTATTATTTTCCGTAATTTTTGATGAGTGTTAAAAGTCACCCCATGCTATGTCTAAGGAAGCACAGAATGGCTGGGTGGTCAGCACCACATCTCCGCCGCTGTACCACTGGGAAAGAACCGGTATTCATTGTATATGAAGCTGATTGGCCTAGACGGGCACAAAAAATGTCTCTGCCAATGGGCGTGGATGCCCGGACCGTTCAGGCAGTACCATGTCGCCATACCGACTACGCTATCCCAGGCGCCTCAATTTTTGGTACCTTATGAATTTACATAACATCCGAGAGCTGCAAAGGATCGAAAAATGACAGAACAAATTTCCATCGGCCGATAATACCACGCAGTATATATTGACATACTGAGGTGCCAGTGACAGAACCATGTGTCTCGTTCGTATCACTGGATACGTTGATTTACGAGAACAGTTCAGCCCATTTTCTTGAAATTTTGTAATGGGGGGGGGAAGTTATTGAAATTGAGCGATTCTTTCCAGTTTCTTTTAAAATAAGACAAAAAACTCACACTTTATATAAAGACCATTCTGTATTTATAAGAACTTGTAGAGCGCAATTCGGTAAGTACTTACCGGAGCCAAAATCGTTAAAAATGCTTTTATATATGTGAATGGACAGCTTGTCTCTAAGTCCTGCGGTTTTTGAATTGCTTTGAAAAAAGGCAGCCATTTCACTAGAACTGATACCACATGTATATCAGTACAGTTCCTACGTTGTAACATATTCCTTGAAGATCGTCCCGCTGAGTTATTTTTGAATGCATGTTAAAACAAAACGACCTTCTCTTCAATTTGATACGAGGTTACTACTAACTCTGTTATACAGTCAAGATGACATGCTTCGAATTTTCATATCACGCCATCTCCAGGTTGATTAAACATAAAAATCAGTCAATATTAAAATATGTGTTGCATTTTTGCAGTATAGTTAAACCGTGCGAAGGAAAACGAGACTTTAAATCCTCCCACCTTAGTAATGTATACATGTTCTAATCCGTGATGTATTTGTATGTGTAGATCACTTGAAGATTCAAGTGATAGGCCGTGTAGACTGGGAAAGCAAATTCTTTGTTCTTTAACCCTTTAAACGCAAATTAATTCCCATCTGCCATTTGCTGGTAATATACGGAGCTCACCATATTCTCCACGTTAGCAGGATAGGGGTTAATCTGTATACATATAAGGCAGGAATTTTAAGTGCGAATTTCAAGTAGAACCAACAAATTCATCAGGAAAACATATATATTAAACCATATCAAGAACAATATATTTCGGCTGTATTAACAACAATCAGCAGACTGTACAGAAGAAAGTAAAAGATTGATATTCAAGGCCAAGAGTAGTAAGAGATTTCAGAATTTAAAATTAACTCCTTCGCAAATCAGTATAAAGTGTGGTGTCTGTAATAAACTGGACTCTATTCATATTTAAAAATCATACAGGCATAAGGACAGTACAGTGTAGCTGGGTGTGATATAAGTTAAAAACACATACGTAAGTAAAACATTACTCGATAGGCATTATTTTAGGTGCTGTAATTTCAAACTAGGATGTATGTGCATTATCCTATTCGAGATTTTGTGGTTAATTCATTATATTGGTAACATTTCAAAAATTCTTTTTGGAAATACTTCCAAGATAATTAATTGAAAACGAAGTCGATTTTTGCAATTTTATCTAAGGTGGTGGAAGTGAGCTAAGTTCTTCTGTATGTCACTGTCGTAGTGTTTTCTTCTTCCGAAGATATTATGCATATAGACTTGAGAGGCTCTGGTTTCTTGTCGTGTATTCCCGGTCTAAGTGCACCCTTGTGCAGGCACTGAGGCTCTGTACAGGCCGTACGGCCCATAGGGGGAGTAGAGGTATAGCTCTATTCTTTCCTGACTACGGCACTAGAAGGGTTGAGGGGTCAGCGTCATGCCCCGATTCCTGGTCTAGTTGCTGCTTAAATATGTGTCTCAACATACATGACGCACAGCTACACTGTCCTCCCTATATATATTTAAATTCACAGAGTCCATCTCATTTCAGACTACACATTTTATGCTGATTTACTATTGAATTATCTGTAAAGTTCTTATAACAAAACCAACTACATGCACTAATTTCTCAAGTTTATTTTTAGAAATAAAACTCTACATGTTTCGGACAGTTCCTCTGTCCGTCATCAGGAATTTTTTCACTGTAAACACAGCAATGGTATATGTCATACAAGTTTTCTGACAGCTTGCGAGCAGGATCCATCCTGATTCTGCTCGCAAGCTGTCAGCAAAACCTGTATGACATACACCATTGCTGCGTGTACAGTGAAAAACGCCTGATGATGGACAGAGGAGCTGTCCGAAATATGTAGAGTTTTATTCCAAAAATAAAATCTGAGAAATTAGTGCATGTAGTTGGTTTTATTACAAGAATATATCACGATGCACGGTCATCTGAACGTCAGAATCTTTGTAAAGTGTGAGGTATCTGACTATATTTGCCCTTCTATGTCCTCAGCCCAATGACGTTTATTTATATAGCAAAAACTTTTTGGTTATTGTTAACAAAATGTGTTGTATTTACTGACTCTTTGGGTGTTTTATTGATCGAAAACAACGTGAATGAATCTCAAGATAGAAACATTCCTTGTTCTATTTCAAGATCGAAGGAGATTAATGTCTTTGAGGATTAAATATTGCATAAAGGTGGACTGATTTAATTATTCATGATTGTGTCGAGGAGAATTTAAAGAAGTATATTGTAGAATTATAAATTTTAGAACAAGTAACGTAACGAGTCACTTCAATTTATCAACCAACGAATGCACAAATCATTTCACATAAAACACATTTAAAATATTTTAAAACACTCCGATATGTTTCGATCTTGTCAGATCATCATCAGGGAGCTTTGTTCCTTGCTAAACGTATGTTACAGTATTCACAATTCAATTCGTATTTGTAAACGAGGTGAATACTGTAACATAACTTTAGCAAGGAACAAAGCTCCCTGATGATGATCTGACAAGATCGAAACATGTCGGAGTGTATTAAAATGTTTTAAAAGTGTTTTATGTGAAATTATATGTGCATTAGTTGGCTGATTAATTGAAGTGATTCTATAAAAAGTGCACGGTGCTACAATAAGATTTATAAACGTAACGAGTATTTATTATCGAGTTGCTGGTAATTTAATTAGCACTTACGGTTTATTATCTAAAATGAAAATAAAATTTGTGTACAGTCCACTGGAGATGTAACTTAAGCAGATTACAGGTTTGGTGATATGTCGGTTGTCTGATCCATATGGTGGGGGAGCAAATAGATAATGAAACCAAACTTCATAGGACGGAGTTTGCCCCCACCTGCCAGAAGCACTTTGGCTTGATTCTGCCTCCTGTTGTCTAGGAGGGTAAAAAAAATATCGTAAATTACCAAATTCTGTCAATACTGCACGCCCTCTGTGCGCTGTTTCGCGATGCATTGCAGTAGGACATTTGGTAATGCGGGCGTTTCGTCACATCCACCTGTTGTCTCACACCAGTCTGAAATGTAGCGTTGGCCAACACGTTTGTTGCTAGTTGTTGTTTGTTCTACACCGTAGACTTCGTGCCATATTCTGTACATTACACCATGCAATAGAAATTTTGATTTCATTAAAGGTATTGGTTGTATACGAAGAGGGCAAAACATAGCCCAGTGGTTATAATACGTACCTTGTTTTGTGTGCCATTTGAACTCTTTGTATGTTATATAATGTACAAAATTGCGTACGTCAGCACTACTTATTTATTAAAACATAGGCTACATGTTTCGACCAAACATTAGGTCATCCTCAGGCCTGCGGAAGACTAAGTGATTGGTGCTCTGTGTATATTGGGATCCCAATATGTTTGACAGTCGTAAGAATATATAAAATCTGGTATGTACCTACTTATGCTGGATAAAATGCATAACATGTACTTGTCTGTTTAAAATATTTAAAACATGAGTTGGTATTTGCAATTATAATAGTTCATATTATCATTAAGTTATTCTACGGGGAAAAATACCTTATTTTCCAGTCTTCAGTTCCGGGATACTTGCGGGAATATAAGGAACATAAACCTGATCCTTGACGTAAACCCATAGAAAGAAATCAATTGGGGTTGCATCTGCAGAACGAGGTGGCAAGTTGTTCGATTAACCCTGTATATCGCTGAATTCATCTTAGAAATATTTCGGACAAAACTGTTAGAGAAATTCAAAACACACATTTTGTGTTCCCATAACGTTTTCCCGAAAATCGTGCCGTTTATGAGCTAATGTAGAAAAATATGGTATGACCTGACAGCCCACACATGACAATGTGATAAGGCGCGTGGGCTTTGCATGCTGGGTGACTAAGGCCACACACACACACACACATAGTATGTTTTATTTTATTGCTTTTTCACGGCAACAACGGTTACGCGAACGCGCCTGAATGTTGCTTTATGCGTACATTGCCTGTCCTGTTTTACATTAGTTTAATGTCAACCGGGCAAACCTGTCGTACTGCTAGTTGCTGAAACCTGAGTATTCTCCGTACAACAGTCAATTATTGTCTTCTGTATGAATTCACAATTAAGGCCCAAAAGTCTCAGCATAGAAATTTGACGTTCAGGTGACCGTGCATCGTGATAAAGTGACTACAATAAAACAAACTGGATGCACTAATTTCTCAAATTTATTATTGCAATAAAACTCTACATGTTTCGGACAGTTCCTCTGACCATCATCAGCAGTTTTTCACTGTACACACAGCAATGGTATATGTCATACAGGTTTGCTGACAGCTTGCTAGCAGGATCAGGACGGAACTGGTTCCGTCCTGATCCTGCCGAATTTAGTAAGCACTAATTAATGCGCTCCCTGATGATGGTGTAACTGTAACACGGAAACATGTCGGAGCTGTTTTAATGTAAATGTTGATACTGTGTTCTAAGGCAACTCATTAGTGCATCATGGGTCGGGTAGCGTAGCCGGTATGTCGACTGGCTACGGGCTGGACGGTCCGGGATCGAATCCCTGTATGGAGCGAGATTTTTAGCACCTGTCCAGATCGGCCCTGGGGCCCACCCAGCCTCCTGTACGAAGGGTACCGGGTCTTCCCCGGGGTAAAAAGCGGCCTGGGCGTGACGCTTACCCCTCACCCCTTCTAGTGCCGCGGTCAAGAAAGAGTAGAGCTACACCTCTAGTCCCCCTATGGGCCGTACGGCCTGTACAGAGCCTCAGTGCCTGTACAAGAGTGCACTTTACTTTACACTACTGCATCAGTTGGTGAATAAATAAAAGTTTGATATTACCAATATGCACGGTGCGAATGTGAAAATTTACCTTTCTTTTGTTAACGCTGGTTCTTTTTATGTTTAATTGTAGCATTTTTTTCGTTTCGAACAGCCAAAAGAGTTTTCCAGTAGGTGTGGAACACAGCTCTAGCAACACATGCAGGCTTTACTCCCAGATACGTAGCCTTACACCTTTTTGCTGAATTCCTCCTTGCTTTCGGCGTTCGCAGAAAGTCAGAAAAATGTTGTGATGATTATGGTGATTATAATTATGATGATTTTTTAATGGAGTATGAAATCGGAGGCATTTGTGAGTACGGTAATGAACCTTCGGCCTCCATAAAATGCGGGAAATTTATTGACTAGCTGAAAACCTGTCAGCTTCTCAAGGAGGACTCTTCTCCAGGGAGTAAGTAAGTAAATAAGTAAGTGTGAAGTCGGAGTGGTATCCGTATTTTGTTGTGGTGTTTATGGATTCGCATCAGTGGGCCCTTTAATGCCGGCTGAAATTAGGAGTTGTAGCAAATACTGCCCCTGGAATCACATTTGAGTTTATGGATAGATCCAAATAGATCTAAGGTCTGAGTTATCGGGGGTCAGGATGGCTGCACGCATCCTTACTTGTATGGATAATTTTGGAAACTGGATCTCTACTGATGTCCTTCAGGATATTTACTTTCGTGGCTCCATTATAGTAAGATTTCAGAGAACTGAAGAAACTTTTATCTAGAGACTGTAGTTCATGGCTACAATGTGCCGGGATGCAGAACAACTGAACTCCTAAGTCTTCAGCTACATCCAGCACGTAAATGTCCAAGTGACTGCGATTCCCATCCACAGCAACCAGCGTCCTGCTTTGGCAATCGATGATTATTAAAATGTTATCGGCGCCCACAGAACTCTTCCTTTATATGGCGCCATACCAAAACTGCTCCCATTATTAAGATCGTCGCCAAATTATTCTTTTCCACGCTTGCCCTTATATAATATTATTGATGGGATCCTGTTAGTTCCATTTGCATTAGTGCACGACACAAATCTTACAGTTTCACCCCTTTCACTCTGGGTAGCTATATGCCCGCACTTTCACTCTGGGTAGCTATATGCCCGCACTTTCACTCTGGGTAGCTATATGCCCACACTTTCACTCTGGGTAGCTATATGCCCGCACTTTCACTCTGGGTAGCTATATGCCAGCA
>Ga0136643_10004501_pt1 | contig 19246 bp, 12 predicted proteins | sample TergutLab28metaG_FD_96883 | JGI IMG/M metagenome (GOLD analysis project Ga0136643, IMG submission 96883) | Labiotermes labralis P1 segment gut microbial communities from Petit-Saut dam, French Guiana - Lab288 P1 (version 3) (version 3) | ecosystem: Host-associated > Arthropoda: Insects >...
CATACATACATACATATATATACATACATACACACACACATACATACATACATACATACATATATATACATACATACACACACACATACATACATACATACATACATACATACATACATACATACATACATACATACATACGTGCCTTACTTACTCACTCACTCAATGGAGCAGAGTCCTTCATGAGAGGCTACCGGTTCTACAGCTAGAAGAAATTCCCCCATTTTATGGAACCCGAAGGTTAATTACCGCGTTTACAAGATCCTGCCACCTCCCTATCCTGAGCCAGATCAATCCAGTCCTTGACCCCCCATACCACTTCCTGAAGATCCATCTTAATATGATTTCTCCATCTACGCGTGGGTCTTCTAAGTGCTCTCTTTCCCTCAGCTTTCCCCACCAAAACCCTGTAAGCACCTCTCCTGTCCCCGTAACATACGTGACTGCGTGCGTACTGAAAGCAGAAGTGTAACTGTGGGAGCTGATACCGTATTAAAACTTCAGTTTGTTTCTCTAGGAATAATCAAACAACAGCAAGCGCTACCGACTTGTTACACTATAATTACATGTGTCCATCTTCAGTAAAGTTAACGGGTCTAATGACAAAAAGGCAGTCCTATGCAACGACTAAGTAAAGGTAAAGATAAAGGTACAGTTCACCCTAGAACAGGCCACGAAGGCCCAGAGGAGGAGTAGAGGTATAGCTCTACTCTTTCTTTAACCTCGGTGCTAGATGGGGTTGGGTGGTCGACGCCACGCCCCGGCCGTTTTACCCCCTGGTAAAACCCATTACCCATTGCACAGGAAGCTGTGTCGGTCCCAGGGCCGGTCTGGACAGGTGCGGAAAATCTCACCCCAACGGGATTCGATCCTCGGGCCGTCCAGCCATGCAACGACTAAGTACAGAAGACAATTCGTGGCCACACCAGGCCACGTGACCCGCGGTCCCCTGATTTCCGAGGCATGCAGCAGAATAATTGCTATTCAGAACACGCAAGTGTGTTCAAGTCTGCAACGCATGTGGAACATATGAAGACGGTCTCCGCCATTTCACGCCTCATTTCAATTCCCAGAAGAAGTTAAAGATCCGACTGTCCTGGTCTGCCGGGCTGCACTGTTGTGCCTGACGCAGCAGCTGGGGGGAAGTCTACTGTCTGTCACGAAGCCAAATTGCCACTTTATAATTAGTTTTTAACACTTCGTGTGTGAGCTTGCGTATATTGGTTGTAATTGAGCCGTTTATTGGTACTGTGACTTTATAACAAATATTACCGTGCTTAAAAATATGGGGTATCTACGTAGTTCGTTTGTTACTAACTTGGTCTGGTCTCTTGTGGTAGCTGAGAAAGGAGCAATACACCATGCAACAATATATCGCCAAGAAATAAAAAAAAAAACATGATAGCTGGTACTTAGATTTAGAGAATAAATATTTATTAATGCCCGTCTACTTATTAAAATAAATAATAATAATAATAATAATAATAATAATACTGCGAAGTAAGTATGAAGAATACTTTCTTTTGGGTTGTCAACATCCAATGTTGCTGACTCTAGAGCCTGCAGTTGACCTGCACAACGTGGGTAGAGTCTCTTAACACTCATGTCGACAGTCGAGGGGAGGGGGAAACTTACAGATCCTGTCAAAAACATCAGACTTTGTCACTGCATGACACAGTTTTTTCTTAATACTGGTAGCAATTTGTTAGGTTCTTTTTTATATCAAGACTACAGTCAAACTTACACATAGTTCTAACCACACAGAACACTAGAGGAAGTGTGCTATTTCACATGCACGAAACCAGACAGCACTTCATCCTGATATACACTGTACACATCTGCTGTTGGTCAGGAACAAGCGACGGTAGTTTCTCCCCAGCGCAAACTGCAGCAGTAGCTTAATGTAAATTTACAGATGATTCTACAGACAACACTACCTTCATTTGCGAGGCAGAAAATACTGAATTAATTCTACGCCAACTATAAGAAATGTACCAGTTCCGTAATTATTGACTTGTTTAGGTGTATCAAGATTTTTATTGCAACATAATATTGAGCCTTGTGATAGCCTGCCGACACTATGTGATGACGGATCTATTTTGAAAGAGGCGTAACGAAGAGGCATTAAATATGTTATTTTGTGCGGAGAAGTTATGGCGCGTAATTTGATTGATAAATACAAAATGTTTTAAGGACATTTGTGCGTGTATGTTCAGGGTAAAGTGACATGGCTGAGTTGCACAGGGAGAAACGGTCAGCAACGTAGTGATGAGAGTGCGAGGGTTGGGCGTAGGGGTCCGTAAGGTCAAACATCATCAGCTAGACAGAACTGGACTGAATTTAGTCACACAGTTTCATAGGGCCGTTTTGTTCCTTGTCCTTTTTATCTAGTCCCTATACTATTTACCCTTTTTACTGTGAGACTTGCTCGTTTACCCTTAAGCTTGAGGCAGCAGCTTCCAAGGAAATACCGATAATGTCTAACAAACTTCACTGAGTCATGTCCAAGATAAGGGGTGCGCAAACAGGGGGCATCACGTTGCGTGAATAAATACATTTTGTGCGATGGCGCCTAACATTTGTGGATCAGCAGTATGTAACTTTGCTGTATGTCACAATTATGGCGCCTAGAATTTCGAAATGTCTTCCAGATTTTTAGAACTTTTTTGCACCCCTGTCCAAGACTATAGTAATTTTCACGTTCACCTCTGTAACAACACCAAATTTCACCATACGTAGCCACCTAGACACCTAGACACTGAAGTCCAGGTCTATTGGCATAAAGTAACAGACCTGTACAATTTCAGTAATTTTAAATGAATGGAATTTAATATGTTAAACAGTAGTATAAGGTGGACATGTAGCATGACAAGTCAGTATTCAAATTTTAAGCCTACAACATACAAATGGCAATATTGTCCCTTCCATGATTTGAGAGCGTAATGGGGTTTGGCGATATAGCTTTACCCATGTGTTATCTGGGAAGAAGGTGAGGGTGATTTGTCAGCTTCACGCTCCAGCCACCTTACCTCCGAGGAAAGAGCCTGTATTACCGACTGAATTGGGTTCTGAGTAAGCCCTAGTGTCCGAGTAGACGCTCTGGAGAGGAAAGAATTTCTTATCCCTAACAAAAATCGAGAAAATTCTAGAGTAAGGAGATAAACTCAATCCCCTGAAGTAAAGGACTGCAGGTAACTTCACAAAAGTTTTCACAGGTGTTTTAAACAAAATACGAAATAAGATATTTAATAACACAATGCAAAATGTATTCTAATTATACTTTTACATGATAAGCATGAACAGTAAATCATGTTCAAGCCCGGTGAATTATAGATTCGAACTGAACAGATTTGACAACCGTCTCCTTCAAAGCGGGACACGTTTGTGCGCCAGACGCAGAGCAGAACTGTCTTTCAAACGGAACTGTTGATCGCTTCATGTTACTTTCGTCTATTTATACCGCAGCAACTTATGCGTGGTGGAGTCGAGTCACGGCCTGCTGGATGGGGTTCACGCTCCGTCGCCGTTTCCGCTGCCTCCGTATCCACGCATGTGTGGGCCCGTCCGCGCATGCGTTCTGGCGAAGTTGTTATGCGTGAGAATTCAGTTATCACGTGACGACTTTTATAATGCGTATTAACGCTAACGAGACCGGTTATAGACGAGAGGAGTTTATTGTTGTGAAGGCTAGACAAACCTTCCTATAATCTTAGTAATTAACCAACTTAATGCACAAAATATTGATTTATAACAAGTTTATTATATGCCTGTACATGTTTCGAGCATTATGTGCTCATCATCAGGAGGTCAAAATTGTATTATACAGTATCTGGTGTCATCACACCTGTAGGTGGCCGTCCGGTGCGCAGGTTGAGAGAGTCCTCTCTCAACCTGTGCACGTGACGGCCACCTACAGGTGTGATGACACCAGATACTGTATAATACAATTTTGACCTCCTGATGATGAGCACATAATGCTCGAAACATGTACAGGCATACAATAAATTTATTAAAAATCAAGATTTTGTGTAATAAGTTGGTTAATTACTAAGATTATACTGAGATGCACGGTCAGCAAAACATCAAAACCTTCCTATATTTTGTGTTAAAAATGCGTGGTTTGATGAGCACCGACGTTTCGGAGAAACCTGCTGCCTCATTATGTATTCTTGTATCACGAAGATGGGGGATGTATGTTTCTCCGAAACTGCTGTAGTTATCTAAAGGCTACACAGCGCTGTATCCCGAAAGATAGTCTTGGTCACAGAAGTCACAGCTAAAAGTCACTGTTTAAATTTGATGTTTGTGTGACCGTGCAATACTGATATAATAATATAAACAGCCAACTAGATGCAACGATAACAAATTTGATTGATAATTACAATCAGCTCAACATATTTCGGGCGATAATTTCGCCCATCCTCAGGAGTACTAGACTGTGTTTACAGCTTGTGGTATAATACACCGAAGTTGTCACCAGCAGGCAACCTCTTCGGTGCATTATACCACAAGCTGTAAACACAGTCTAATGTTCCTGAGGACGGGCGAAATTTTCGTCCGAATCATATTGAGCTGGTTGTAATTATCAATAAAAATTTTTATTGTTGCATCTAGAGTCTGTTTATTTTATTTTATCACTGTTTACTTCGTGTTGCTATATACTGAAGTCATATTCTTCTTCTTCTCCTCCTCCTCTCCCTTCTCCGCCTCCTCCTCCTCCTCCTCCTTCGATGGCGCTACATCTCAACTCGGGCCTAGACCTCTTCGATCCTCCGCCTCCAGGTATGTCTATCTTCTGTCGACCTTCTCCAATTCCTGCATTTCAAATAATGTGATTCGATACGATATATGATATGATATTTATTTACTGCAATTGGGTTTCCACCCGGTGGCAGTGATCGGTAAACGTCCTCTTTTCATCCCTGTCCACTTCATCTATCCATCTGCTTAAGGGCCTTCCAACTGGTCTTCTCTCTTCTATATATCCTTTCTGTGTTTTCTTGGTCAACCTTTCAACCTTCATCCTCATCATATGCCCCACCCACTGGAGTCCCTTCGGTGTTGGTGCACAATCTTAGGGCAGATATCTTTCACAGACTACCATGGGTGCGATGAATTCAGTCCGATATTTGTATTGATAGCACAATCGTATCAGTTAGACAACGACAAAATGTCTGGACGAGCTACTTCGGCAGTGAAATTTGGATCTTCTGTGGACAAACACGGGTAACGTAATTGGTGGTCAAGACTGGTGATGTCACATAGAGCTGAAACCCACTACGTCTTGCTGCTTTATATGAAGTTGTTATTTTTAGTATCAATTTCCAGAGCGTACTGAACACATCGCGCCTGTTATGTTATTGTGACGGAGGTGTGTGTAGTGACACCGACAGACACACGTGGCCAATCTGTAATGTGACAAATGCAGAACAGGAATACGACTGCGATTTCAGGCTTCCGTCGTGTAGGTGATGAGAACTGCGTTCTTCTATGCTGTCATGTAGCGAGTAGTGGTAATGCCTTACCGAAGTTTCGGGACAACCTGTCAGTCCCTTCTTCAAGGGTCAAGAATCCAATATGGATTCTAAGATTATTGATCCTTGAAAATGGGACCGACAGATTGTACTGAAACTTCGGTAAGGAATTATCAATACTCGCTGCCTAAAAGATAAGAAGAGCCTAGTTCTTATTAGTACGACTGCAGTGTACCGCAACGTTAAGCTCATACAACATGGCGCCAAACCTGAACAGTGTTCCCTATGTCCAGTAATATGAACTGACCGGCTGCCCCTGTTGTCTGTGAATAAATAGTGTCGGACTGCCTCAGTGGAAAAACTGATAGAATTTGGGCAACGTTACGTAATATAGGAACGCCGGGTCTGGTATCGGCCCTACGAGTTAGCGAATGGGATTCAGTTGTCTGAGGCGGTTTCCATCCGGCGCGAGTCATTCATTGTCTCTACCACGAAGATACAGGTAACAGTCCGTTCCGAAAAGTTACTGCTTATTTACCGCAGAATATTCCAGGTTTCATGGTTGTTTAGATCAGTGTTTCTCAACTTTTGTGAGACCGCGGCCCGGTAAATTCTTTTTTCATAAGACGAGGGCCCGGTAAATACTTTTCCATTTTTTAAGTTCATAAATTAAACTAATATAAGTATTAATAATCAATTATGGCATAATCATAAAGAGTATTAGTACACTTATGTGTACGGTGTGGCATGTTAACAAACATAAAATTACATTTAAATTAGTTATCAGTCACTGGACTAATGAAATCTTGTAGCATATTGTAGTTTCCTCAGGCCAACATCCGGGTCTGAGTTTTTCGATATATTCACGAATATTTTTCCCCTCAGAATATACCCACAATAAAATTCATGAAAATTGCTTAGAAAACTAAAATGACAATTTCCAGGAGAACCTCTCGCGGCCCGGCGGTTGAGAAACACTGGCGTAGATGAATAACAAATTCCTCGCCTTCTATGAAAACCAAAGATGCTGAAGTTTATTGATTTAACGCAGAGACGCACTGTTTAATGTTGTGGCTGCCACCCAGATTTCCCTTGTCTGAACCACACAGATGGTGATTACAAAACGCAGCCCATTACGGCATGCGAGTATCAGTTGTAATTCCGTGCGTGACTGCGACAACTGTCAAGTGGCAGCCACTCTGAAATACATGCCCCCCCACCCCCTGCCCCAAATACGTAGGTCTTAGGTAACAAATGACAGGTATTAACCCTTCTCTACTTCCCGGTTCTTTTGATTACACAGGAAGAAAATTAGAGGGGAATTTACAGGATACATTTTAATAATTTGTTTGAAGGGTGCTCACTAAATGGGAGGGTGAAAATCGATATTGCGGGATCCGAGTACTCATTATCGTGTCGACGTAGCTGTGTTAATTGTATTGTTTGGGGGTCTATTGAATGGCGTTTTTAAAGGTATGATATGTAAGGTATACCCTTGAGTAAGAGGGACTGCGGTAGCACAGTGGTTAAGGTGCTGTGCTACAAATCGGAAGGTCGCTGGCTCGATCCCAGGCAGTGTCAGTGGATTTTTCCATTGACATAAAAATCCTTCCGATCGCACTATGAACCCGGTGTCAACTCAGCCTCTAACAGAAATAGTACCAGGAGTATTTCCTGGGGGTAAAGGCAGCCGGTGCTAAGGCTGACAACCTACCACCATTCTGTGCCGTTGTCATGAAATCTGGGAGTCTTAAATTCCTGAAACCCTCTGGACCTGTCCATGCCTGTAATGAGACTGCTTTACCCTTGAGTAAGAGGGCGAGTGGAACACAGAGACTGAACAAATGTAGGAAAGTCACAAAATTCTCTGAATATTCTGCCTCCGGACAGATATATGAAACCTGTTTGGAAGTTAGGTGAACAAAAAACCTTGACGTTAGAAATTCCCCTTCAACCCCCCCCCCCAACCCCCCACTCCCCCGTTGATATACTTCAGCTCATCTGTTGTCGCTCTGAGTTTGAAAGACGACGTTCATAGGTTCGAATCCTGTCGAAGTCACATAAGTTATTGTTTGCAGTTATAAATGTTCGTATGTTACTGTTTTCTACGTATTAGAATATTTATTCATTTATTGTCGCATTAAATTAATTACAGGCTATATAAAGCTGTAAAGTAACGAAATGGCAGAAATGTTGAAAGAAGCCATCTTGGCGTAATTTGAGGTGCTGTCACGATTTTTCTGTAGGTTTAAGGAGATTCACGAAGAAGCTCAGCGAAAATAGCCGGATTACTGTCTGGGAATTAAACCTGAAATGTCATAAATGGGACACTGAAGTGCTAGACACTATACCGTACAGTTCATTGTAACAGGTCATTGTTGTCATTGTTATTATTATAATTGTTATTATTATCATTGTTATTATTATTTCCATCATTACGTTCTTACTCGATAAATATTATAACTAAATTATAACTTACTTAGAGAAAAATTCTGACTTCTATCCACAGATCAGAACATGATCCCTTATCGGAATGCGAGAGATGCGCATGCGCAAGATATCGTGGTGAATAACTACTTGCTACTACCCTTCCTGAAAAGATGGGCACAATACACCCGCTTACCACACGCTACTCAAATACCCGAATTTTTCAGTGTGCCTGTACCAATAGAATATTCTGTCGCTCTTACCAATAGCAGTCCAGTAATCCCCCCTCCCCCTCCCCATAGCCAACAGTCGCCCTCACCGCTTCATATTTGTGTACCCCCTGCGGGGATCATTTTGTTCTCTGTGGTCCGTATATTAATTTTGTTGTCTGTAACCTTAAGTTGTACACTGTCGCCCACTTGGCAAATCTTGGCTTAAAAGCGGCATTTCTAAGAGACTTTGTAAGAATCTATAAAATATGCCTTCACGTTAAGTGTCACACTCATAATTCTGGAAGATAAATGCACATTTTTGCGCGACCGACACCGCGATATTTTGCAATCTAAAAGAAAGTTACGTTCCATGTTTTCGCAGATCTTTTATGCTACTGTACACCAAGACAGGACCGTGTGCTGTAGTATGCCTGTAGCAATTGGCACTAATGTCGCTAACACAAATTCATGCATTTTCCATAAGGTCGCTACTGATTTTAGTAATTAAAATGTGCGAAGATAAATTGGGTTCCCAGCGGCATAGGAAAAGTTTCACTTCATATGGGGTGGAAATCGATCATTTTGTTAGAAGTTCTCAGAGACCTCAAAGAGGCCTCACATAAAAAGAATTATCAACGTGTCCATCTGTCTATCCGCCTGTATACACGAAACAGCTATACAATCCTGGATTGGATTCATGAAATTTCATATTGCTTTTATTACCCGACACTTTTATTACCCGACACTTTTATTAACCGACACTTTTATTGCCCGACACTTTTATTACCCGACACTTTTATTACCTGTCACGTTTATTACCCGACACTTTTATTATCCGATACTTTTATTACCCGACACTTTTATTGCCCGACACTTTTATTGCTCGACACTTTTATTACCCGACATTTTTAATCAAATTTTATACAGAAATTTAACAATAATAACAGACACTTTAAACGAAGTTCTGCATGCGATTTTCGTAATCTCAAAATTAACTTGTGTGTAACGCGCTAAATATATTTCAGATTTAAAAAGGTTGGGAACAATAGATGTAAAAACAGTGAACCGCCTCTTTTGTATGCAATACACATTGTTTTTATCCTAAATCGTTTTATGGTGTTTGCAGTATCGCAGTAGAAAGAAGACAGGCAGACACCGAGGCGCGTTCGCTTAATCGTTGTTGCAGTGGTAAAGCAAAAAGTATTACATATTCTGAGTGTGTGTGTTTAGCCTTAGATATCGCCGTATCGCCATCTGTGGCCTGTCCGGCTCTACCATATTTTTCTACATTATCTCATAAACGTCAGGATTTACGAAAAAAAAACTTTTATTGAACCTAATATCTGTGTTTCGATTTTCTCCACGACTTTTGTGTGAAACATTTCTCACTTGTAACATTTCTCGTTTTAAGTATAATTGAGCGAGATATTATTAAAAATGTATGTTGGTCTTCATGTAAAGTACCCGTTATTCTTGTCAGCTTTTAATGAAACTTGAATTTTCTTGCCAGATTTTGGAAAAATACTCAAATATCAAATTTCATGAAAGTCCGTCCAATGGGAGCCGAGCTTTTCCATGCAGGAGAACGAACAGACGGACAAACAGACAGACACGTCGAAGCTAATAGTCGCATTTCGCAGTTTTGCGAACGCTCAAAGACAGGATGTGAGGCTTACGAACCGTTACGTCATCTATTGTGGTATTTCCTGTAGAAAAGCAATTAGGATATGAACAGCACACCGCAAACAGACTTCGTCTCGAACCGAGGGCTGTAGCCGTTAAGTTGCTGCACGGAATGAATCAGTCGTTCGCGTCACGTGTCCTTGCTTCCCACAGGCGGGCGGCTTAACTACCGTTTAGCGACAAATGACACACACCGCACAGCATTACGTCGACTGCAACCTGCAATAACCGCAGAACAGCGGGGGTACCCGGTAATAAATAATGGTAATAATGGATCCTGTCAGACCACTGCGCGAGACACATATCTGGGCTAAACTATATATCGACCACCATCACCAAGTGTATCTGGTGAAAAAGCGGTTCTTGTCTGTGGATACTTGTGCAACAAAGTGGGAACTAACCAAATTACCGTCTAACAGAACTGTATATAATGTAACACAAAATATAAAAAAAGGTAAAGGTAAAGTGATCCCTTTACAGGCTCGGTGTGGCCCAGAGGGTGGGTAGAGGTATAGCTCTACTCTTCCATGACCGCGGCACTAGAAGGGGGTGAGTGGCCAGCAGGACGCCCCGGCCGCACTTTACCCCCGGGAAAGACCCGGTACCCATTTTACAGGAGGCTGGGTGGGCCCCAGGGCTGGTCTGGACGGGCGGAAAATCTCGTCGCCACTGGGATTCGATCCCGGATCTTCCAGCCCGTAGTCAGTCACTATACCGACTGAGCTACCGGCCCACATAACACAACATATATCTGTATTTAAAGCAAAGTTCCAAAGGGGGAGTAGATGTATAGCTCTACTCTTTCCTTAACCTCTGCGCTAGATGGAGGTGGGAGGTCAAGGCAACGTTCCGGACGCTTTACCCTCGGGAAAGACTCGGTACCCATTGACTAGGAGGTTGGGTGGGCCCCAGAGCTGGTCTGGACGGGTGCAGAAAAATCTCGACCGCCCCGACATTCGATCCCAGGACTGTCCATCCCGTAGCGAGTCGCTATACCGACTGCGCTGTCCCAGTCCATGTATATCTGCATGTAATGACAGAATCTTTGGTCTTAAGTTAAAGGCAGCGACCATCCTGCAGTCAGCACGTACTGTGAACATCGTAGCGGGGATATTGAGAAGGAGCGTGAGGAAAATTGAGGATGTACTTGGAGAAGATCAGTTTGGATTTAGAAAATGGAAAGGAACTGGGAATGCAGTTGGGATGCTGCAATAATTTCAGAACGAACTTTGGACATATATGAATTGTAAGCCTCCTTCACAGAATGTTAGAAGCGAATTGACTTTATAAACTGAACCAGATTAATGCAGATCCTAAAGGGAACTGGTATCGACTTTCGTGACAGAAGATTGATCAGCAAATTGTACATGGATCAGAGTGTTAAAGTATGACTGAACCAAGAGGAGGCAAGAAGTGTGAAGTTTGGAAGAGAAGTTAGACAAGGACGCTGTTTGTCACTGTTTCTGTTCAAATTGTACTGCCAATGCCTTAACAATGAAGCCCTTGAAGAATTTGGAGACTTCAAAATAGGACAAGTAATTCGCACTGTGAAATATGCAGATGATCTTGTGCTACTGGCTCAGGAAGAACTGGTATTATAGGGCATGATGGAGAGACTAATTGAAATCGTGTATATACACACACGCACCACGGGTCTGTTTGTGCTGCCATAACACCGACTACGTCCATGTCAGCGGATACGATAGAACCCTTATTGTAATTTTAGCCAAGCACTGTACAATGCTCTCTGATGATGGATTCTTTGTGATCTGAAACATGTCGGAGCACTTTTAAATATTTTATAATTTTAATTTTATCTACGAATTATATATTGGTGCATTAGTTGGATAATAAAGTGTTTGACTGATTTGTCATTTTAATAAGCCTGTTTTATTTACCTGTATTTTATGTAGCACTGCTCTGATTAAATCGAAATATGTACATATCGACTAAATAAATGGGCATAAAGAATTGGAAATAACGTGGAAGGAAGTGGTTATGGACTGTTTTAGAGCAGAATCTAAGGGTTTGTCTAGGGGGACTGTGGAAAAACATCGCTACTCATTGAGCCAACTTACTCGAAGATAACTGTACACACTGGGACACACGTGTGCAAGAACAGCTGTAGGTGACTCGCCTTGGAACCAAAACTAACTTTCTTATTTAGCCCAAGGTCTTCTGCCTGCTCAGTTTAGGTGTAGAGGGTTATTGTTGTACCTGATCACACTCAATGACACACACACACACACGTAAACACACAAGCACAAACGCGCGTGCGTGGTAGAACTGCCCTCGACGAGGGATCGGCCCGTCTCAGAGGCCTCTACCTGCCTGCACAACACAAACATGCACGGGAGATAAACATCCGTGTCCCCGGCGGAATTCGAACCCTCAATCCCGGCAAGCGAGCGGCTGCAGAACTACGCCGAAGACCGCGCGGCCACTAGAATCGGCATCCAAAGCCAACTTCATACTAGCAACCTCAATAGTACTTTATTTGACATTTTTATTCATATGATAAACAGCGTAACTGCCGGTATGTTGACATACGCAAGCGATAATACGACCTTGAATTCTGTTAAGATGTCTTTAGTTTTATGATAATTTTGACGTAAGTCGCGGATTGTGTGCCTACATTTCCCTTCCTTCCCAGTCACACACGGCACTCAGACCAGTAGCTGCAAATAAGGCTGTTCCCAGAACATTAAACCAAGGCCTGTGAACACTGTGTACATGTAGTTCTGTGAACCGCAGGTTAAAGGACAGCTGGCGACGTTACCCACAACGCAAGCTCAATTCGGAAAACAAAGTGGGTTGGGTTCGCGCGGAATATCAAAGTAGTGGTTGAAATTACAGTCACCCTTCCTCACTTTTCCCCTCCTTTTACCCACCTCCAGGCATTTCTTGCATATGCAATTCTAAAGTCGAAGTCACAACAAATGGGCGAGAGAGATTGATCAAAATCCACTAAATAGAACGCAGAATCATAACCTCAACAAACTACAAAAAGGTAAAAACAACTGTGTGTTATGCATTTTGGGGTGTGGTCCATCTGCTGAAGTTTGCAAGTCTATAACAAGTGCCTAATACGGCGGTACGAGGCAGAAAAGCTAGCGCGAAGCTGTGGGAATTCACTGTCAAGGTTACTCTTTTGTGGGATACGAAGCCGCGTAGTTTGAAAGAAAAATACCGGCGGTGTAGAGGGAAGCTCTGACTCCATCTCCAGAGCACAAGATTACTTTTCTGTATTGTCTTCTGACTTTGCTATTAAAGGAGGCCGTGCAATGGCACAGGCGGTTAGTTGCCGGTACATCGTCGCGGCGGCACTATCGGTTAGTTGCCGCGAACTTACCGCAGCGGCACGGGCGGTTAGTTGCTGCTAACTTACCCGCAGTGGCATTGGCGGTTAGTTGCCGGTACCTTGCCGCAGCAGCACAGGCAGTTATTTGCCGATACCTTACCGCAGTGGCACGGGCAGTTGGTTGCCTGTACCTTACTGCAGTGGCACTGGCAGTTAGTTGCCGGTCCCTTACTGCAGTGGCACATGCGGCTAGTTGCCGGTACCTTACCACAGTGGCACTGGCGGTCAGTTGCCGGCATCTTGCCGCAGCGACAAGACAGTTAGTTGCCGGTACCCCGTCGCAGCGGCACAGCAGTTAGTTGCCGGTACCTTACTGCAGTTGCACACGCGGTTATTTGCCGGTACCTTACCGTAGCGGCACAGACAGTTAGTTGCCGGTACATTTGCGCAGTGACACGGGCAGTTAGTTGCCGGTACCTTACTGCAGCGACACGGATTCAGTCTGAAGTCAGTCAATGTTGAATTTCTGGTAGACAGAGTGGCGATGAAACGGGTTTCGTCCGATTATTTCGTGTTACATCTGTCAGTACCATTCCTCCAATGATCCATACTCGTGCTTCACTCATCTTTCGCCGATCGTATAAACCTATAGAATAAGCAACTGACGTCGTTGTTAGATTCAACAAGACAGGCAATCCACGTATAGCGTAACATTGACGCGCGTTCGTGCGAGAATTGTTGCGATGAAAAATCAATGTGTTACATATTCTGAGTGTGTATCTGTAGCATGCAATGCCCCTGCGCCATGTTGTCATCTGTGGCCTGTCCGACTGTAGAGTATTTTTCCGCATTATCTCATAAAAGACATGATTTTCGGAAAGAAAGTTATTGAAAATAAAACGTCTCTTTGGACTTCCTCGACATCTTAACTGAAATATTTCCTTCCAATTCAAAGAAGAATTCAGCCAGAGGGGTCACAGCTGTCAACTGGTCTTCACGTAAAGTAACCCTGCCAGTTATTCTTGTCAGATTTGAAAGAAAATTGAATTTTCTCGACAGATTTTCGAAAAATACTCAAATATAAAATTTCACGGAAATCCGTTCTGTAGAAGCAAAGTTGCCCCATATGGACGGACAGGCAGACTTGACGAAGCTAATAGTTGCTTTTCGCAATTTTTCAGACACCATCAGAGGTTCTGTGTTCCCTTTTCTCAGTAGCAGACTGGCTGTTGTTTAAATCGCGAAATTATTGTTTTACACTCGGTTTATATTAACGTTTTGCATTCGTATTAGGACTAAACCACTATTTTCAAAATGCTGTTGCAGATCATAAAAGATCAACCTTTGTGGTCTCGAAATGATAATTCCGGGTGTTTCTTGGATAACAGCTCTTCATGATATTAGAAATCTTATACCGTAGTATTTATTCTTTTGGCTCCGTACTTACTTATCAAATACATCCAGTTTATGAGGGTGTATAAAGCTTTGAGAATAATATTTAGTCAAAAACTGAAGAAGTGACAGGCAGATAGAGAAAACTGTGCAATGAACCGCTTCGGAATTTCTGCAGCACTCCAGATAGGAGGTGGGCGGCACACAAACGTGTAACACCGAAGGGTAAATGGAAATATTTGTGTGATTGGTTAATTAATTAATTAGCCTAATGTTTCGCAATGGAGACGTTACGAGAAATGGAGATGCAGCCCTGTCTGTTCTTATCCTCGGCAGTAGGTGAAGGCCAGTCGGTTTATTCACTCATCACCCGATAAAGATTTTCCATATTTTTAACCACAAATGCACACAATTCCCATTTAAGTCACAACAATATTTTTAAATACACCAACCTCCTAAATCTGATGTTTATTGCACCGTGCATCGTTGTGATGACTGAAGAATAAAAACCCAACTAGATGTCACTTATTATTTTATTGTACTTCTTATAGGTTCAACATGTTTCGGTCATTACTATGCCCATCATCAGGAGCTCGCGACTTTAATTTCGATTACCACATTAGTCGTTTCGTTCTTGATTTGCTCTATGTTGGAGGTTAGGTGTGATTAGGATGGAGTAGTGTCCGGGCTGCAGGCTAAAGCACAATTCTTAGCCTGCAGCCCGGACACTACTCCATCCAACCACACCTAACCTCCAACATACAGCAAACCAAGAACGAAACGACCAATGTGGTAATCAAAATTATAGTCGCGAGCTCCTGATGATGGGCATAGTAATGCCCGAAACATGTTGAACCTATAAGAAGTACAATAAAATAATAAATGGCATCTAGTTGGTTTTTTTTCTTCAAACTCCTAAATGTTTCGGACCATACTGGTATACCATCAGGGAGTATACTAATCGGTGCGGTACACAACAGTTCTGTTGCATCTGTGGAAGAACCGGGTGGGTTTGTTCCGTGTAGAGTGAATATGTGGGGAAGAGAATTGTTATACAGTAAGCTTCAGCAGCATGTGGGTGCAATGGAGGTATTCTTCCACATATGCAGGAGATCACAATATTGTTTAGTAAATGTTTTATACAACACCAATTAATGCACTTTCTGATGATGAACCAGTAAGGTCCGGAACATTTAGGAGTTAAGTATACTTAAAAATATTGTTGTGAATTAAATGACAATTGAATTTGTTGGTCGAAACTGTGGATATTGAGCTGTATTGTACGGACTGAACAATATAAAGCCCGGTAAACAGTGGGTAGAAATTACTCAATTACTATACCAACTACTGCACATATATAAAATTTATAAAATTTACACATTAACACATTAAAAACGCTCCGACATGTTTCGGTCCTAGGACCATCATCAGGGAGCCATATCGTCCTTGCTAAAGTCACACTATAAAAACTCACATTAATTCCGCTGTACCGGTTGGGTATTGTGGCAGCATGTCGTGTTGTGTAATGTTATGTTGCGAAGAGTGCCCTGCTATGGATGTGCATTCTGTGCTTCGTTGTGTGATACTGGCAAAAAAAAAATTTGGGTAGAAAGATGTGTGTGCCTCAGAGTCCTTCTGTACATTTCGGTAAGGACATAAATCTGTGCTTCTGCTAGGCAAAATTCTTTGAATTTTCTGTCGTCCATCTCGCGGTACACTCACTATACTGACTGAGCTACGCTGGCTCTAAGGAGAGGCAGAATTTCGGTGCCAAAAGTTGAAAAAAAAGGATAACCAGGGAAACCAGGCGCAGAGGGTATGATAATATTAAAACGGGTAAGTTAAAGTAAAGTTCACCCTAGAAGAATCCAGGAAGGCCGAGAGAGGGAGTAGAGGTATAGTTCTACTCTTTCATTAACCTCGGCGCTAGATGGGGACGGGTGGTCAACGCCACTTCCGGCCACCTTACCCTCTGGAATGACCCGGTACCCATTTTATAGGAGGCTAGGTGGGCCTCAGAAACTGTGTGGACGAGTGCGGAAAATCTTGCCCTCACCGAGATTCGACCACCGGGCCGTCCAGCCAATAGCGAGTCGCTATAAAGACTGAGCTAACCCGACTCCTACTAACGGGCGTTAAAGGAAAATTATGTAATTCTTGTGATGGAATTTTTTAAAATGCTGTGGGCTTATTGGATTTGGGGGCTAAATAATAGGGATAAAGTTGCTGGCCATTTGATTGATTGACAGTGTTTATATGTTCAGTCTGGATGGATTATCTTCTCAAAAAGGAATTATTTTTGCGATATTAGCTATAATATTTTTCCTAGCACTGTATACTTTGTTTACACTTAACCTGCTTGATAGCGTCGGGGTTTATACGCCTCGTGTGTTCACATAAACAACGGGGAAGTTAAAAATGTAGCAATAAGCAGGTAGGCCTAATGTTGCTGAAAAGTAGAATGTATCTTTATCCTAGTGGAACCGATGAAGCTATGAAGCTACAGGGAGGAGCAGTGAAGAACACTGCGAATTCCTAACCTCGACCCCACTCGACCTGTACAGCCTACAGCCGTTTTTTTTTAACCGGGATAAGAACGGCCAGTACCCGTCGAATGGGAAACTGTTGGGCTCAAGAGCAAGCCTGGCTCTTTTCGGCAACAGAATAATCTCTCTTTTCCTTAGCAGGAAGAGGATCACGATTCCTGGAAACTTCACCCACTCTTCTGATCGAGAAGTGCCGGCTGCATTATCGAAAAGTAACAATTGAAGCTGAATTTAGGATAAAATGATTTTTTTTACAAGATTTGCATCACACACAAACTAGGCTTTGTCTTTTGCAGTGATCACCCAGTACTTTGACGCTGAATTCTGTGTGGTCCTTGCCTTCAAGTACATTGAAAATAAATGAACATCTCTAAAGCTTTTTTATGTCAGCAGCTCAAAAACTATTAGAACCCTAATTTAAATCCCTTGCCGTTCTTCGGTTGTTTTTAAATATCAGTCAACCTTCGTTCCGCGATTATTGCATTACACTGTTTGTTTTCTCGACTGGCAGACGACATTCATTGTAATGCTAATAAGCTTCAATCTGAGTTTTGTATGTTGGGTCCCAAAATGGCGACGTGAGGAGGGAACAAAATGAGCAGGCGCATGCAATACAATAGACACCTTCCCCCCCCCTTCCATTTTCCAACCCTAATAGTTAATTAGCATGAGGCTCTCGCAAATGGGTCTGGGATTTCAGCACGCCTCAACGATCTCTGTATTCATGCATAAATGCATCCATTACTGATGTTTTCAGGCTCCCAGCTCCATCCACCGAAACTCCACTACGCGTATTTGATTGAAATGAAATGTTATATGTGGACGGCTATGTTTATATACACTTTATAGTCAACAACAATGTTAATAAAATATTAAACTATTTTTTGTAAAGCTGAAATATTTAAAAAGAGGGCTTTAAACGTAAAAACTCCAGAAGTTTACTTTATTGATGTGGAAAAAAAAATGATGGACAGGAGAACTGAAAGTGATGAGTCCTAAACACGATGTGTTCATTTTATCATCAATAAACAAATGAGGAAAGATTTTTTTTAAAATAAACTGTCCGTCATTTGAAAAAGACATCAGAAGTAATCAGTCGAGCTCTGCAGCTGCAGGACGATCACGTAGGTCTCAATAAAAATATATTGGATTTGGTTCGTCATTTCCACTCAATTATTAGGAAAATATATGACATACGCGGACAAAAAAAAACTACTTGAATCGACATTTGATTGGTACTGTCAATATTCAGAATTGACGGGAATTGCCTTTTATTTCTGCTGATATTTCTGTTAGGGAATTTTGTAATAAAAAATTGTAGCCTTTTCAGGTTTACATATGAAGCATTGCTTTCACACCCTCTCGAGAGTGACAGTGCGATGCAGTCAGTGAAATGTTAGCGCTTAAATACTGAAGTGTATTAATGAACGGTGAGAATCAGAGTAAGTTAGGTGCAAAGGACAGCCATAGTTTTCAATCAGCAAACTAATCTAACTGTTTCTGTAGAGAAGACATGATAACTTCGAACGTAAGCACAAGTTAAAGCTCATAATGTTGAAACAAAATAAGTTAAACTTACTTTACAATAAGTACCAACAGCATGCACTAGTTACTTGCAATTTATTTCAATAATTAACCTCTACACGTTTCGAGAAGGCTTACTGCTCATCATCAGGAGGTACTGTTCTGTATACATGGATGATGGATCACGATCCTGCCAACAGCCAGTCAACATAAACGCATGACATATACCAATTGCTATATATATATATACAGTGGGGACCGCTGTAGCGCAGTGGCAAGGTGCTGTGCTACAAATTGGAAGGTCGCTGTTTCGATCCCAGCTGTTGTCATATAAAATCCTTCCGATCGCACAATGGTCCTGGGGTCGACTCAGCCTCTAACATAAATGACTACCAGGAACATTTCCTGGAGGTAAAGGCGGCCGGTGCGTAAGACCGACAACCTTACAACCATCCTGTGCCGTTGTCATGAAATCTGGGAACATTAACTTCCTGAAACCCACAGGGCCACCCCAGGCCTGTAATGGGACTGCTTTACCTTTACCTTTACCTTTTTATATTTTTGTACAGGGTCATCGAAAAAGATGGACGGGATTTGAAACCGCTATAACTTAAAAAGTACGCGTTTCCACAGATTGAAACCTTCGAACAAGAAATTGTAAGTAGGGTTATTTTTATGCAAGACGGA
>Ga0136643_10004504_pt1 | contig 19243 bp, 12 predicted proteins | sample TergutLab28metaG_FD_96883 | JGI IMG/M metagenome (GOLD analysis project Ga0136643, IMG submission 96883) | Labiotermes labralis P1 segment gut microbial communities from Petit-Saut dam, French Guiana - Lab288 P1 (version 3) (version 3) | ecosystem: Host-associated > Arthropoda: Insects >...
ACCTATACCGGAGGCTGCGGTTACTGTTTTTAGTACTCCTGATGATGGGTGCTGTGACACCTGCACTGGCAACGTTGGAGGGAAGTAGCTGAACCGATATTATAACCTGTACCGGAGGCTGCGGTTACAGTTTTTAGTACTCCTGATGATGGGTGCTGTGACACCCGAAACATGTAGAGTGACTTTGCAGTAAATAAATTTCTGCATATTGTTGCATCTGGCTGGATTTTTATTAACAATGTTATTTTAAAATATTTTTTAAAATTTCCTATTTGTTACTCCTACTTGGCCTGGACAGGTTTCTCTCCACTCTCTAATGCTGTGGTTTTGGATGTTTCTGTCTGACACATCACCTCTTTCAGCCTAGCACATATTGCTGAAAGTGGAGGTAACAGGTGCAAGTGTTGGTATCTACTTACAAGACTGCACAGTGCCATGACTCAGACTAGCACAGTCTCAGTATTTATTAGTTCAATAAATACCTCTTACCAAATAATAGTGACACAGTATGCTGATAGCAGAAACATGATGTGCAATAAACCAAGTTGTCGTTTGAATCTGAAGCCTCAGACAACTAAACTGGTATTACCCACACCCGCTACATATGCGTGTTGTGTAGTGTCTTAGCACAAGGATGACCGTACAGTTCACTTTATTTGTATGTAGATTTGCAGAATGTTGGGGCCAGGGGTCCTTCCACAAATAAAGTATTCTGTTGAGGCATTTATTTTAAGGGTCCTGCGGGTGAATATGATATTAGAATAGAATCGCATAGATTAGGATAGAATAGAATGGAATATTGTAGAATAGAATACAAGAAGGGTGGGCACAGTAGTGACCCATGTACTTCGACCATACTTGATCCATTCTGCAACCCTTATATTCGAATATGATATTACAAACTGCATAATGGTACTTTAGAAAAATAAATTGTGTGGAAACTTATGATTCCAGTCTCCATTGGTCTCTAATTAGTGAATTTGTTTCCAGAATTCATTTGCTGTAAGTTAAAGTTTGAATAAACTATTTATTGTGTGCCTGGAAGATGTTTGCATTCATATTGTTTCCCATTATGTAATATTATTTGTTATGGAACAGTTGTTCATGAAGTAAACATGTTTAAATGCATGTGATTAGTGAAAATCTGCTTTAATGAAATGTGTTTCCAATAATAATCCACAGAGATCTGTAGAGAAAGATCTCTTTAGTTACTGGGCTTGCTTAAGTTGTTTGAATATAGTTTTATATGGCAGTGAGTGTTAAGATCGCAGTCTGCTGTGATGTGACGCCACACAGTTCGGTGTCTGGCTGACAGACTGGAAGGTGTCACATCCCAGAGGATGGTAATGTTTAAGTTTTGTTTGAAACTGATTTAGTTTGCTTTTATTTCTTTTTAATCAAGGCATTTCATATTAACAGTTAAAAATAATAGGAAAGCAGTACATTTCAACAGTACATGACAAAAGATTTTGCTTATTAAATTCGACATTTTGTGCATTTTATATCCGATAGTGACTTCTCTGTTGGAATTTTAATATGAGGTCAATATAGGACAGTAAGTAATTTCATCAGTACATATTTGTGTTATTAAGCCTTATAATTAATTACAAGAAGCTGTTCTGAACACAAGATTTGAGGTTTTTACTGCATCGAAAACTAAACTTATCCTCCCTGCCTTGTGACACAGTACAGTCTCATATACATGGTTATCTGTGTTTCAGAAACTATCTACATTAACCATCATCAGGGTAGAAGTGAAGATGGGGGATGCAGGCTCCTTTGAATCATTGTTATCCATCCATGATACTAATTATTGTCATCCTAAAGACAGCAATATGATTTCTTCTGAACGTTGTACATTTGTGGATATTTATATATTTTAACTATTTACGCAATATTGTTTTATTTGAAAAGCACAGTGTTCCAGAAACTGACTGCATTACTGTAATCACTTAAAATACAAAATTGTGAGACTTACTCTGTTCAGTCCTTTGCAGCTGGCTAATATAGTATTTTCCTATATATGGCGATGCATTTCGAGAAATAGTGCCTGAGTCTGTAAAGTGATTTTTGTTGAACTGGCTGATGGTAACTGAATTTGTAAAAGCACAAAGTTTTGAGATGGGTAAGTTCATCTGTTTGCTGCCTTTTTCAGATATGTAATGGGCTGCTACCCAGTCCATTATGTAGAACATGCCAAGGTATTTTTTGGGGGGTGAAATGACCACTTCTTGAAGCTGATGACTTGTGTCCATCTAGCATTAATTAAGAAAATGTGTTAGTAAGGTATAGGGATAACTTTTACATTATTTTAACACTTAATGTTCAGCATAGCTGATCTTGAAGAAGGCACATGTTTGGATAAAAACATGTAGACTTTTCTGAGGACTGTGAAGAATGCTGTCTTCTGGGATGTTATGCTATTTAGTATGGAAATTATCAGCGTTTCAGATGAAACTGCTGCCTCCATCTTTAAGTCTATACTTGAAGGTAGCCACAATAGGAGCCTCCGAAACAGTGGTAAATTTATGCCAGTCTACATGGTGTGACATCTAAGAATGTGTTTTGTTAATGTTGGTAAATGTATAATAAATGCCAGCTCACATTGTTAAATTCCTCAAAATAAAAGAGTAAGTAAAATCTAGTCACAGATTTCTAAACCCAGTCTTTCAGCTTCTGGAGGTGATTTTATCTCTTAAGACTTAAGGTTCTCGCAACACTGTTGTTGAAAACTCAAGTCTTCTGGGATGTTACATCATGTCGACATAGTGTAACATGCCAGAAGATCTGGATCTTCTTTTGTCTTGATGACATACACATTCTTTGTGAAATATATATGAAGTGAGCACCTGATAGGACAGATTAAATCTATACATCTGTCCATATTTATTCTCACACAATACTGAACATATTTTGATGATATTCATTGCTGTTTTTGCACTAGTAGTTGTAGAGTGAATTCAGTGTTGGTCCATAGTGGTCCTTTGACGCATAACACTAAGTAACGCAGCAAAAGGTGGCTCACCTTCAGTCAGTATTGCAGTCTTTACAATTACTGGAAAGTTACATAGTGTGCATGTTCAGTGAAATCATAATTTTGGGCTCCTCATGGCTAAATAAGGGAGTTGTCAATTTTTTACAAATTCATCAGCCATTTTACTAATAATATATGTATATATTTCTGGGAACTTCCAACTCCCATTGGCTTGTTACAAGACCTATCCGATCTTACCCCTTTCTATAGCTCTGACTGGTTATAATTACCTTTAACCTATCTATGTAATTGAAACATCTGTTCCTCCAAATTACTTCAGCATCCACCTGAGTCAGTTTCGTATACTATTGGGGTAAATATGTTATATTTATTTTTTGCAATAAATGGATATCAAGGCCAATAAAACATGTAAAACTGCTGAGAATAGTTTTGAACATATTTATACTTCATTACTGAAGGTTTGTGCTCTGTCACATCCTCATGCATAGTGTCCAGTGATGGCAAATTGATACTGCACTTGCATTCAGGGGAGGTAATTACAGATCAAAACAAAAAGTAATCGTTGTTCTGTTGTTTGTATTGTAGGAGTTATCGGCATTTTAAGCTGCTAACAGAAATGTACAAGTATCAAGCTTACAGCTATACAATTTGTATTGAAGTATTAACTTATTACAGTGTTTGCTCAAACTGTAAGCAGTAATCTTGTTTATTCTTCTTGTTTCCACAGACAAATGTCTGTCATGCCTTCAGTTTTCAGAACAGGCATAATGATTACTCTTGATTTTTGACTTGTAAAGACTTCCCCTTAAAATAGTCTAGGTACTGAATTTCCTATATAGTACACTCTTGTATATAAAAATCTTAGGCCTGGTTTTATTTTGTTATTTTGCCACTATGCATGTTGCTAAGTATTTACAGACAGGAACAGAAGATGGTATCAGTGGAAGGGATGCTTGAGTCAGGCCAGCATCTTAGAGTTCATGCTTTTTCTCTCTCATATTTTATTACCTTTTTGCAAGTTTAGCCTCCTTTCTGGAACTTGTTACTGAGGTTATGTATTTGTGATGTAGTTTGTCTTTAACAGTTTCCCATTGAAATTTCAGTGGATTTTTACACTAGTGGTCTATTGATATCTTTCCATTCTAACACCTTTATGTGATTTATTTTTCCAGATCATTTGGTCTTTGATGTGGAGGATGAAATAGATGGTGCCCAACTACTGATGAGCACTGAGCTCTTGGGTCAACAGACTGCAGGATTGGGTGTACCAGCAGAAGGAAAGGAGCAAGAACTTTTCTCCTGTCCTCGGTGTAAGAAAGTGTATCGCTGGATGATCTCCCTCCGTAGGCATATTCGTCTTGAATGTGGTCAGGAACCTAAACATCCGTGCTTGTATTGTGGCCGTAGATTTAAACACAAACACCATCTCATTGGCCATGTAGCCATACATATGAGGCATGGTCATCAGTTGAACCCTATGAGTATTATAAACAGTCCAAGTTCATCTACACGAAAAGGGAAAGGAAAATAGGGACAGTGTTATCTTGTGTATTGTGAAGTGCCAGTGTGATATTTAAGACTGGTTTCTCAGAATAAACACTAAGTTTAGTTAGGGGGTTTATTAATTTTTTTAGCAGCATTCATAAAATGGACACATTTTTCTGTATCTACATGTTTCATTGCCAAAATAATGATTTAAGAAATCTTGGTAATTTCTTTGATAATACTAAAATGATGATGTTCTGCAGTCAGATGCGCAAAAACCAAGAAAATGTGTAGCAAACTAACACTCATTATGGTTTGTTAGACATATTGTACACATGTAACAGGCTATGAAAGTAAAAGTGTGTAGAGATTGTGAATTAGTTGCAACTTTCTTTTCAAAACAGGTGTTTAGAGGAATTATTAAAATTAGGACAGTACAAACTAGGGATGTATAAATGTTATGTGTACATTTATCTTTTATTTGTTAGATGTGATAGAAGTCAGCTCTATACATCTGCTTCCCTCCTGTCAGTCTTGTACATTATCAGGTTCCAGTCCTTTAGTATTCATGGTTTCTAAAATATTGTCTTCCCTTCACCACCTTGGTTGTCTTCTCCTCTGTTTCCTAGTGGGGTCTAATTATCTTAACATATTTGGTCCTTTACCTTCTCATCTGCATGTCAATATATAAATCATTTCACAAGTTTCCTTTTTACTCTTTTGCTTCTTTATTTGTTTACCTGTTTGCTTTACTATTTTCACATTGCATATTTAGTCCATTCTTCATAATTTTGCCCTTCTTAAATAATCTAATAATCCATTTACACTGGGAGTAATTAATTTTTCTCTCATACATAACCTACACTTTGCATCCTTAACGTGCAACTCTTCTCTATAAATTTCTCTTCTACTGTGTATGTTACTGTTGTTGGAGATTTTTATAAATGTCAGTCTCCTTAAAAGCTATTACTTTTGAAACATGTTTTGTATTGTGACTAATCATATATATTTAAAACAATATTTTACTGTGAGGTTTGATGTGCACAGTGTGTGATTAACTGTATTACAATACATTTGTATAAACAGTAAATAAATATAACCACCAATGTGGTATATAAAATAACAGAGTGAATTTGTAAGGTGTCTGTTGCAGTAAACTTGATTCACAGTACTAATAAGATAAGAAAGTACATTAGCATTTTCTGATTGCTTGGTGTAGTATTCAGTATGTATGAACTTTGAATCTTGACCTTCTGACTGGCGAACCGATTGGAGGTTTTTATTGTTTAACTCAGTTGATTCAGACAAATTTCAGGGTGGTGCCTTCAGACAGGCTGTGGCTGCCCCATTACCTACTTGCCAATCAAAATCATCTTCCCAGCTTACCATAACATCTCCACTAAATAATCTTTAAATACCTAAAGACTCAATCAATGTACAACCTTACAAAGATTACCAGTCTACACAGCATCACATTGCAGAATACTGTCAGTGTAGCTAGTGTCATGGCTGTTTTTCAGATGAAGCTTCTTCAGAACACAAATTTAAGGATGTAACCACTGCACTAACATGCCTTGTCTTAGTAGTGTATTTGAAGACATCTTCAATTGATGTGTCTGCCGTAGTTGTCGTATGAAAAAGTTGTCCACCTTCTTCTTTGTCCATCCATAAATCCTCCCTTTGTGTATGTGCCCACTCTTTCCATATTCTCTTTTGTGTATTTTTCAAATGACTCAATTTCCTTTTCCCACAACTTTCCAGTGTTCAAGATTCAAAATTAGTTAGCGGTTGTCTGGGTAATGATGTGATAAAACAATGTAAGTAGTTACTGATATTTTGGAGATACCTGCTTCCTCCATCTCCTGTCCTGAAACCCTAGAAGTGTCTGTGACCATGTACTAGACCATGTGGTGTGATTGCTGAGAAACTACAATCTAAACCTGCAATGTGATGATTGAGGCACTATGATCCCTCAAAAGAGCAGAAAATACACCCAACGATGCATTGGCACATCCCAGAGCACATGAATCTTCAGCAGCACCGCCATGAGAACCTAAAATCTTGTGGGAAGACGGCAGTATATTTCCAGGAAGATTTGTTTTTATTTATCTGTATTTTTTCTACCTAATGATATTAGAATATAATTTTAATTTCACCTGGATGTTGTGATTGATATATGCAATATATATGTTACCTGGAGCTAATACAACACATGATTGTCCTTTTGTTTCAGCAGCCGACAGAGACGCTCTGGTTGAATGTACTTATGAAGACTTACTGAAATCCTCTTCGCTGCAAGTGGGAAGTTTCGATTGTCCTCAGTGCTTCAAGAGGTATCGCTGGAAAAAGTCGCTGCTGCGTCATATGAGACTTGAGTGTGGGCAGGAACCCAGTCACTTCTGTCCACATTGTGACTGGCCGTTCAAGCACAAACACCACCTCATATCACATATTACTCTTACTCACCGAAAGAAAGTGAAGTAGATGTTAGACGTAATGTGTCACAGGCATATTTTTAATTCTAACCTACTCTTTCGTTTGGTCAGTGCTATATAACTTTTTACTAACAACAGTGTTAAGTGCGTGTGCAGTAATGTTTTAATGTGGAGACTTACGTAAACTTACAGGTTAATATTACTGAAACTACTTCAGTTTTTCTGGATGTAATGTAACCCTATCTGTGTGCCTATGTTACCACATTATTTTGAACTGTTGTACCGATTTTAACTAGAGTCCACAAGTTGGGCCATGGGCTGAACCATTTTAACCTCAGGTATTTCATTTAGTAAATGGATTAGGTTGGGAATATTTTGAATGGCTGCCATACATCTGTTATGAACACATGACAGTGTCTTGCATTTTATTTTGAACATGTACATACAGAGACTTAATTTTGTCTGACAACTCACGTTGCTACTTCACTCAGACTGTTTCATGTGACAACAGGCAACACGTCAGTTGGTGGTGTTCCATTTTCCCATATTTTAGGGTTCATGCGTTGTAATTTAATATGTTGCAAGTTAGTGTTACATTTTTGCTCATTGCGTTAAAGAAGGCATTAAAAAACTTTTTTTTTTGCAGCTTACAGCCACACCTCACACATAATGAACATGTTTGTTGTTCATTGCATGTCAGTGTGTTATAAGTTAAGCAAACTGATGGCCGGTGACTGATGACATTTACATGAAATAACAATTTTCCTGTAGTAGAAAGAGTGAATAGCGACTTTTGAAGGGAGCTGAATCCTCTATTGTAGTTGTAATGCTTATAAACTGTGATTATATGTAGATATTGATTTATGAATGAACTATGCCTACCAAAAATGTCTTTTTGTGTTCTGATTTGAAGATAAAATAAAAATTATTAATATAAGCATTATCACTCTGTCTGAATATTAAAGTACTTGTCTGGGATGGTATGCATCTGAAAATGCACAAAGTATTTGTTTATGCCATATTGCAATGTGTTATTGCTAAACCATGAAACTCCACAGACCTCTACTTGAAAATTTTATGTATATATGTTTGTACCATATGTGAGACAGCATCTCTTCTTCCATGTGGTTTGCAGGCTGATGTGGTAAACTGTTTTATTAAGAGATATATGGAAATAACTATCTTGTGTATTTTTAAGTGTTGTCTTATGGGCACATATTCCAACATTTATGTTAAACAGGCCAGCTAGAATTTCTTGAAAATTACTGGTATGGCAGGGGCATTGGCACGAACTGAGTGTAGCATTGAAAGTGTGACTAATACTGAAAAATCTATTAAACTGTCATACTGCAGAAAATGTGCTGAGATTGAACAACAGCTTCATTAGGCTCTAAACAAATCAAATTCTGCCCAATTGATCATCGACTTATTTAATAAGGAACATAATCAAGATAGCATGGATACAGCTATATCTCAGCTGATAAGATCTGGAAGAGTATGATAAATGAAATTTGGTGATGCCAAGACATACTAAATTTAAAATAGGAGATAAAAATTAAAAAGGTATCTGAGTATGTAATTGAACAAACACTGGTCTCGCAGAATCACTATGTAGCATTTGAGGTTGACAACAGTATACTTAGAAATGATGTGAAATCAAATACAGTATCTGAAACTAAAGTAAGTGATACTGACAGTAACCAAAAGGATAACAAGCATAACCCAGTGAGGTATTGTACATCTACAAAGGAACCAGCAGAAGAACCAAAAAAAAAAAAAAGAAGATTGAAACTCAGCATAACCTACAAAATCAAAGGAAGGCCCAACTGCAACAGCTTGCTAAGGAGAATAACGAGACTTATTCTATTCCAACGATAATAATTTGACATATATCAAGAGAGAAAATAAGACAAGTTGCAAATCCAAGAATTGGCTTCCAGGAAGTAGATAAAAAACATATTGTGAATATGTGTAGTGGAAAAACCTTGCAGACAACTGAAAGCAAGGTGGTTTTTCTAGGTGACAGCCATTTAAAGGGAGGTGTTCGGAGTATTGGTAATTATTTAAGTGCAAAATTTGAGGTTAGTGGATTAATCAAACCTGATGCTGGCTTTGAAAAAATTGTGATAAAGACAATAATGGACTCATTCAGATTAACAAAAAATGATGTGCTTGTGCTCAGTGGCGGTGTTAATGACGTCTTCAACAATAACTCAAAAAAAGGTGATATTACAGATTGTGAAGTTTTTACATGACAGTGATAATGCCAACAAAATAATGTTAAATGTACCACATAGATATGACTTGTCAGATAACCCATGTGAATAAGGATATCAAGGCATTTAATTCAGAACTGAAGAAAATTGCAAACATTTTTTAATCATTTTACAGTTTTGGAATCAAATTTCTAATAGACACTGGCTAATTTGTAATAGAAAATGGCGCCAAATTAAAATGCCACCACACATCTTGCTAGTAAGGAAATAGTAATCCCTACAACCATAGCACTTGATCATCCAAAAACACAACCCGGTGCAGTCACCTGTAGAACATGCAACTAGGAAAAAAAGAATTCTAGTAGATAAACTAGAGTTTTATGGAATTAGTGGGAAAATTTCTGACTTTGATACTATCTTATCTCAGAGAAAGACAGCAAAAAGTACTCATTGATAAAATTAATGCATATGGTAGCATTTCTTCAAGGTAGAAAAAAGTTACAAAAATGGGTTCCTCAGGTTTTCATCTTGGACCCATTACTTTTCTCATTTATATTAGTGATTTACCCAACATAACAGATAATGGCGCTAAAATTGTGCTCTTTGCAGATGATTCTAGCATTATAGTTAACTACCTCTAATCACGAGGGATTGCAAACATCATTCAACAAAACACTCTGTGATAAAATCTCTTAAATTTCTTATTGCTCCTCTTTAATAAAACATATAATTTAGAATTGAAAATTGCATTGACACTACATGAGATATTAAATTCTTTAATAAATCTATTGCTAATGTTACATATACAAAGTGTCTGGGTTTAGTGATTGATGACATTAACTTGGGATAATCATATTGACCAATTGATTTCCAGACAGAACTCTGCATGTTATGCAAGAAGAGCTGTAACAACCATGTAGTCAACGAAAGCTTTAAGAATGCTGTATTTTTCTTATGTTCAATCATATCCTATGGCATAATTTTTGGGGGGTAGCACCCCTAATGGTATTAATATATTCAGAATGCCCCCCCCCCCAAAAAAAGGAGGAAAATGGATTCATGTAGAGAACTGTTCAAAACAATGGAAATATTGCTTTTCAATTCTGAGTATATACTTTAACTTTTTTTTGTATGTGGTGAACAACAAACAATTTATTTACAGAGAACTTAGAAGTCCATAATCACGAAACTAGATCGGCTAATAATTTTCATCTACCCCTTGCTAATTTAATAAAATACCAAACAGGAGCTCATTACCCAGGAATTGTAATTTTTAATCCACTTCCTACTCACCTACAGTATGTAGCGCATGCAGTACAAGCTTTCAAGTCGGCCTGAAAGAGATTTCTTCTTTCTACCGTATTTTATTCTACTGAGGAATATTCTAATTGTACTAAATAATATGTATTCCAGATTGTTATGTTTTAATGTTATAATTAAAAATGTATTATGAAATCATTATATTATAATTGTATCCTGTGATTTGACATTTGTAATTTGACAGATACATTGTGTCACATTATGACTATTTGCACGTCCTTAAGTTGTACATTTAAATGGATAAATGGAAAATAAATTAATGGAAATGGAATGGAATTAATAATTCATATATGTTCACATAACTTTTAGCTTTTGGCTGTGTTTGACTGTGTTGAGTTGAGAGGCCATTTCTCAAAGGAAGAGAGAGAGAGAGATGCAAAACTGTGCATCATTACAGAAGAAGGACGCTGGTCACTGTTTATTTTGTGCCCAACTCTCTGTTTTTGAAAAGGTATTCATAAAAAAAAAAAATATATGAAAAGGTGGAAGAATTTTATGTAGGAAGGATTAGACAGTTGTGTGTTAACCCTCTGTGTGGGTCAAACAACATGAAAGTATTTTTCTGTCCAATCCTTCACAGTCTTATATGAGTTATCTTTGATATGCTTATGGGAAACTAATTTTCCTGACATATTCATGCAAAATGTGAAATTTTAAATTCCTGCTACGGACCTTTTGATGTATATGCATTTTTTAAATGAATGAACATCTAAAGAAATGAACAAAGGACAAATTAAATTATGTGAAGACTTGGAAATTACCTGTGAAACCACCCTGTCAGCAGATTGTAAATTACCTGTGAAACCACCCTGTCAGCAGATTGTATTAACAGTGTTTTTACTCTTTCAGCAGAGGTGGAGTATACATCAGGCAGCAACATTACTGTTCTGTTTTCCTGTTCAACCAAGAAACATCAGAATCAACCTGAACTTACAGTTGAGGCAGTGACACAGGAAGATGGCTTTTTTGCGTGTCCAAGATGCGGCAAGGTGTACCGGCTGTACCACTCATTACGGCGCCATTTACGAGTAGAGTGTGGCCATGAACCACGACATGCGTGTCCTAACTGTGGTCGCAGGTTTAAACACAGATTTAATCTTTTGGCTCATATGCGAAATTGGGCATGTAGAAAAGAGTAAACAGAAAATTGGAACTGATGGTTTATTGCAGCCATTGATTTCTGACGTTACTCTGCTGTGATTCAGACTTTGAAAGAACATGATGTGCTCACCCTCACTTTAAACCTTTGTCTAGTGTACATGATATATCTTGCTTATGAGCACCTGGGCTTGTGCTGTCAGTGTCAGGAAAGATTAGTGAAAGAACCTATCCTGTTATCTGTTAACAGTAAAAGCTGTTAGTGGCTCTTCAATAGAGCACATTATACCTGTTTGTGCCATCCTGTTCACAGCCCCAGGGCACCATCAATTGCAAAGGTTGCCAGATCTTCAGCACAGTACGCTGTCACAGTTGAGCACGCTCCTCACCAAACAGCAGTACCATGCTAGACCCAGGAGGTGATTGCTTCTCATATCAGTATCAGAGTATCTAATATGTGAAACTGTAGAGAAGCAGTGACACTTGCATTGTGAAACTAAAGTTTATCTACATAATTAAGGGGGAGGGGGGTCTGAGTGGCGCATTTGGTCGAGGCACTGTGTTACAAGCCAGAAGGTCGCGGGTTTGATTCCCGATGGTGTCATTTGGATTTTTCATAGACGTAATCCTTCCGGCCGCACTATGGCCCTGGGGTCGACTCAGCCTCTAACACGAATACCAGGGATATTTCCAGGGGGCTAAGGGCAGCTAGTGCATAGGGCTCACAACATTACCACCTTCATGTGCCAATTGTCTGGAAATTTGGGAGCCTGAACCTCCTGGAATTCTCAGGACCTGTCCAGGCCTGTACAGGGATTGCTTGACCTTATGCTTTCATGTAATTAAAACCAAGACTGGGAATGATGTGCATTAGTTTCTTGTTGCTGGCCCTGACAGCCATAGGTATTGGTAAGGTTGTGGAGTTAATTTTATGATATTGTTGGATGTTTTGTGTTAGATTTATAGTATAAAAACGGAGCAGGCAGGAATAGACGATGCAGTTGCATGCTAAATCAAAGAAATACTTAACAAAATGTTCAGCTATTAAAATAAATTAGAATCTAACATTATGCGTCATGAGTTGTGTGTTGTATTTCTACAGACTTCTGTCAGTAAATATTTGCACATATACCATGGGTAACATAACTTTTTCTAAAATTTCGCTCTTCTGAGATGTTATGCAGCATAGATTGTTAGTCAGTTACTGACATTACGGGACCACCTATCAGTCCAGTCTTCAAAGGTTAAGCAGTCTGAGAAGATCGATAAGTTGCCCTGAAAGGTCATTTAGTGACTACCAATCCACTCTGTGTAACATCCCCAAAGATGTCATATACACCATGGTGGAAGCCTGAATTTGCACATTATGCTTTTGAACTATGCATTGGACAGGACCTCATTATACACTAATCCATAAAGGATACTGCTGTGTGAATTCAAATTTCTGCCCAGGTACAGAAACTTTGTACCATGTTACCATTTAGAGACGCCTTCAAAGGATTAAAAGGGACTCCGAAGTTATTTGCAACAACACCAAAAATGGTAATCCATGGTTTGCTTTGGTTTTTGTTGTGACATGTACATGGCTGTAAGAGGTGTGTATTGTGTTAGTGTTCATATAGATATGTTGTTAGCATTCTGTAGCAGTAAGAGTTCATGATGTGCTGTATTTCTCATGTAAGTCATTGTTAATGTATAGAAATAAGATGTCAGTTTTGATATAATAAACTGTGTGAAGTACAAGAAGAAATTAAAATAGTTACTGTGTTTGGCATTTCCCTTCAAGAGGTTGGTACTTTTTTTTTTTCTTTCAGAATATTAATCAGTCTTGGTCATATGCATCTGCTGTGCAATAATTCGGCACATGCATCTTGTCATCTCATTCTCAATCAATCTTTTTTTTTTAAATAAATTGATATCACTATGAGTTACTCCTGCAATGTTATCATACACATTTAAAATATTTGATGTGGTCTTTTAGGTTATGACTCTTACATAGCAAGGTTCATGGATACCGACATTTCAAAAGAAGACGTTGCCTTCTTTAATGTCTGCCTCCATGGTGTAGGTACATGCAAGACTACAAAGTGTCAAGTCTTATGTACCACAGAATTTTCTTCCTTTCTAGTACATAAATTGTGCATACAACTGTGAGATTTGAGGTTCTTACTGCTGCTTTACTTATGTAGTCTTGATTGCATGTGCCCATATACTTTTATGTCTTCATCCTACTGTTACTCACAGGAACCTTTTTCTAGCTTTGCTTATATTATGTATGTCAGATTTATAGATGGACAAACATCCTTATTGAATTTTGTGGTTCTTTATTACTGCTGAGTGTTTTGGTCTTACTGCTTATCTCTTGATGACCAGTCATTTTTTAATGAAATGCTTTATGAGTGTGGTAAGTAAAGCATAAATTCTTATTCTGTAAGCAGCCAAGTGCTGCCTTAGTGAGATGAAGCCCCCAGCTGAAAGACTGAAGATGTGATAATGTGCTGTCTGGCCAGGCCTATTTAGAGACCTCAGGAGGTGGTGACATATGAGTGTGGAGCGATTGTGAGTGGTGATTAGCAGAGGAAACCAGAAGAAACATAGACAAAATCTTACTCTTAATGCCACTTTGTCCGGTATGACTTCCACATAAAGTGGCCAGTGTGTCTGTGATTGAATCAAAGGCTCTGGAGTGAGAATTCATGAATTACCTGCCTCAAACGTTTAGGTGTATGGAATACCAGCTGCTGAATTTCACAGTGTCAGAGTAATGATTGTAATTGATATCAATTAAACACAATGCCACATTCCACGCATTAAATAGGTGTATAAAATTTATTACAAAGACCAACAAATGCACTTTGGTTTAATTAATGTAATTTTATTACATAGTGACCACCAACAAGTTTCGGCCACTTATGTGGCCATCTTCAGGGTGGTAGTTCCCAGTATCCACTGTGCAAACTACACTGTTGCTCACCAATATGGATCATAATCCACCACATGTACCTCATATGTACATCACTCCACAGAATGTTGGAGGTTAGGTGCAGTTAGGCTGGAGTGGTGTCCGAGCTGCAGGCTATAGCAAACCAAGAACGAAACGACCAATGTGGTAATCTACATTATAGTCGCGAGCTCCTGATGATGGGCATAGTAGTGCCCGAAACATGTTGAGCGTATAAGAAGTACAATAAAATAATAAGTGGCATCTAGTTGGTTTTTTATTCTTCAGTTAACAGTTATTAACTTCTAATATTTTATGCTCATCTCTGTTTTACCATTTAACTGAATTTTATCGAAAACTACATGATTTAAGTGTGGTGTGTTCCCAGCACACTATAAATACTTATGTTTTCTGCACTGACCACCCTGAAGATGGCCACACAAGTGGCCGAAACTTGGTCAGTAGGTGCTATATAATGAAATTATTATCATAAAAGTAAAGTGCGTTCGGTGGTCTTGATAATAAGTTTTATACATTACACACGTGTTTATTTTAAAGTTTTGCCGAACACTGTACAGAAATTTTGTGATGTGAAATATTTTTGGTATGATGATTATTTAACAGAAAAGTCAGAACTATCCCTTTGCACCCAGTGTAGGTATTCTTAATTCAGGCGCTAGATGGAGGGAGTGGTAAATTTTGTGCCACAGCCACTTTACTCCAGTACTGATAGAAGAAGAAGCTGCCTGGGTCCCAGAGCTGGTTTGCATGTTTCATAGAAGGACAGAATGTCCTGCCTCTACTGGGAATCGAACCCTTGATCATCCATCCCATAGCCTAGTCAGTGTACTGTTGGTTTAACAAAATACAAGGAACAGTGATTTCATGTGTGTATGTGCAGTGTGTTTGTACTGATAATTAGCTCCCCCAACAGTGGAACATACTACTTCACTGTGGTGTTTTGGCTGTTCTTCAACTCTGTCCAGTAAATTTGTATTTGAAGATTCGAGCCCCATGCGATGTGCTGCTGTACAGTTGTGCACATAGTTCCCATAATTTCAAATTTCTGTAGTGTTTTTGTCTTTAGGGTCAAGTAATGCAAGAAGAAGGCATGACAGTCCTTTGAGGTGTTGGGAAATACTCAGCCAATAACACTGCATCACATTCCAGAAGCCTTGAATCTTCATGTTCACAGTAACTTTGGTCTTATTTAACACATTTTTATGTTACTGTTTCAGTGACCACAGAGGAAGATCAATTGGATGATGATGTGGGCTGGATAGATACTTTGGCATGGCTGCCTTTGGGTAACACACTTGAGAGCACAGAACGGACATTATCGTGCACAAAGTCGACATCTGTGGTTACCAAGCAATCCACAGGACTGGGTATTCCAGAACTTAACCGGCCTTCTAGGAATATTTATCCTTCTGCAGATGACTTACCATATTTGTGTCCAAAATGTCACAAAAGATATCGTTGGAAAGATTCACTGCGCAGACACCAGCGTGTGGAATGTGGATTGGAACCCCAGCATGCATGTCCAACTTGTGGACGCATGTTCAAACATAAACATCAGATGGTAGCACATAGACGTATCCATCACCAACAGTTGCACTAACTGTGTACAACATTTATTTATTCCTATCATTATTTAACAACTTACTTTATTATAGTACATTAAGTAGAATGCTTCACCAAATAACCACATAATATCATATTATGCATGGTCTGTTCACCTTTAATCATATTTGCCTTCAGGTTTTTATTTCATAGCTCATTTTCTCCTGCAGTGTTCTGAAATATCTTAGTACTATTGAATGCCTACTAATGAATAACTGGAAAAGCAAGGAATACTGAACCATGTAAGGGTTGATACATTTAAAAAGCGGAAGGAAAATACCTGTCGTTCATGGGAAATCTGAAGTTCTCTTAGCAATCAGTGTGAAGGCTGTAGTCTTCTGGGCTGTGACTCCATGTCGGTTGAAGATGGCAACCAAAGGTTTCTCTAAAACTTGAGCAGTTATATACCAAACTGCATGGGACCCAAACCCCACAGGATCACAATCTATTGCTGATAGATGGCTGTAAGTAAGTATTTTCTTTTCCTGCGTTAGTAATAAATTATCTTCATACGACGCTTGTAAAGCTAGTAGCTACAAAGAAAAGGGCCATACAAACTGGAATAGATGCTATTTATTTGTCTTATTTAATAAAATTCTATCCCCTTTGTCAATGTACATTTTAACAAAATTACACTTTGATGCTGTGTGTGTGTGCAGCTCTTGCACCAGGTGATACCTGCTTGAGGGCTGAATATAAGAGGGAGATGCTCAAATGTCAAGTGCCATGACTTTGTGTTGTGATGCTTCTCTGGAAAAATGTGCATTTTTTTTTAAAATTAGAATCAGTTTTGTCTGAAATTAAAGGTAGAAGCACACTTTCAGAAATAATCCTGTTGCCATGTGTCTGATGATATGACCCTAGTCGTTTCAACGTTTGTTTGGCTTGGGAACAGCACCCACACCATAGGGTGTAAGGTTCCGAAGTTAAATCATTTGCCAGTAATATGTGAGCGACCATTTTATAAAATTGTTTTTGAAATGTGGTATGTTGCAAGACTGTACAAATTTGCCTACTAAGTTTTATTTTTGTGTGTCTGTTTGATAACATAACCTTGTGCAAGATACTTGAGTCCTGTTAATGATGTGGTTAAGTTGCTGAAAAATATTTTTGCTGAAATATTATTATGTTGAAGGGTGTTTCATCAGGTATTAGCCATAAAAATGTTCAAATTACATGAATACAGTACAATTAAAATGTAAATAAAAGACCTTGAAATTGTGGCAACATCTGAGATGTATAACTCATGATAGTAAATTATTGATCACTTATAAGTATTAGTGCCATTCTGAGGCTTTTTAATTGCATTACATTTATGTAATTTGAAAACTTTGTACCAGAAATACTCAAACTCCACTGAAGAAGGTAACATTTTGTCCAAAACATTCAGTCTGAATCAAACACTTTATTAAAGGGATTCCACTATTACATTACATCTATTTGTAGAATATGTTCATTGACTTTTCATTATTTAGCTTTTTGCTGTGTCATGTGTCTGTGATATCAGTTACTGCATGGACCATTGAACAGTGTGTGGAGGCAGTGACTGTAATGTGTTGTAGTAGTGTACATTCTAAAATTATGTTTTGATATCTATACATGTAAGAAATAGGAATGTGTTACAAAGATGCTGTGTTTGATCCTTTGTTATCACTGTATAGAATTTTTGCAGTACTGAAGTCTGTAAAAATATTTGTTTGGTTAGATTATACACTTCATGCACACAGTGGTGAAATTGAAGAGTAATAAATAAGGCTTATAAATGTTACAAACAGCAGAGAAAAGCGATTAAAACACTTAAATATAATAGTCAGAGTGTCATTTTTGTGTCTTAAAGTCTTTGTAATTTTTGAAAGACTGTCACATTTTTATGAGGTTTTGTTAAGTTAGAATATATGATGGTTATCTAAGAATTACAAATATATGCGAACGCATTCAGGAATTAAATGTAATATATAACAACATCATTAAGGCTTGGGAGAGTATTGCAGAGAATATGAAACCTCAGCCACATGGAGCTTTTGTTATTCAGACTTACAGCAGCATAGACCTCGGTTTGGCAGAGTGTTCAAAATTCTTAGGTCAAATGTAGTGAGCCAAGTGGAATTGTTTGCAGAATTCATGCCAAATTAATGGAGATGATGTAAAGAGTATAAAATTTGAAAGTATTAGGGTTGTCGGGAAGAATAAAGGAATCGTCTGAAAAATAGGCTGCATTAGCTTGGAAGAAACAATAAAATCAAAATAATTAGAGATTTGTGTAAAGGCATCAATTACCTACGTGCCTGGATTATGCACAGAAATAACTTCTGGTGAGGACTGGAATACAAAAGTGTGAACCATTAGTACCTGAATCAAGGTTTTTTGTGAGTTTAAATTTGCTGCTAATCCACAGGTATTGATCAGATGTTACCAGAAGTGTTCCAGATATGAGACGAAAAATTGCATACGATGTTTATCATTAATAAGCTCTGACTTAGCAGTTTGGCATGGCAGTAACACTGATCACTTCTTTGTGGGTGCCTGCTTTGAAATTGGCTTGGCAACCAGTCATACTGAATACATTTTTTGTGGTTTTTTGCAGTATGTTTAGGTAACAACCAGGATAATCTCTCGTTTAGGCAGTGATTGTTAAATTCCTTCCAATACATCAGTCACCCTATTATTATTATTATTATTATTATTATTATTATTATTGTATGATATGTATGTCTCCTGTAACAGGCATTTCTTCCTGGTACTTCTCTTGAACCAGCAGTGATCCCCACCACTCAGGCTTCAAGCTTCACATTGCAGTACTTTCCGTATTATGTGTGATGTTCCAAGTATAGCTGTCTTTTGAAGTGAATCTATCGAGTGTTTTCCTGGTATAGTTTCCAAATTTTTCTTTAAGCTTCTCGTTACTATTCCAGTGGCTCCAATTATTACTGGTACAGTTGTACATTTGAGGTTCCACATTCGTTGTATCTCTATACACAAACTCTTGTATTTTAACTTCTTTTCCGCATCCTTTTGCACAACATTTCTGTCTGCAGGTACTGCCACATCTATCAGTGTGCATGTTTTCTCTTTTTTGTTTTTAATTATTATATCTGGCCTATTTGCTGTAACTTCTCTGTCTGTATGTACT
>Ga0136643_10004505_pt1 | contig 19241 bp, 14 predicted proteins | sample TergutLab28metaG_FD_96883 | JGI IMG/M metagenome (GOLD analysis project Ga0136643, IMG submission 96883) | Labiotermes labralis P1 segment gut microbial communities from Petit-Saut dam, French Guiana - Lab288 P1 (version 3) (version 3) | ecosystem: Host-associated > Arthropoda: Insects >...
TGGTGTGGTATGTGGTGTAGTGTGTGTGTGTGTGTGTGTGTGTGTGTGAGACGGAGACAGAAACATAAACATTTGTGCACATCTGTGTGTTAAATTCAATTTGTGATAAATTGAATCGTATTTGCCGTAGCTACAGCTCATTGCGCATTAACAATGCTACGAGCGTTGTATTCTTCCGCGTCTATAACGAAATAAAAATGGTTCAAAGAGCCACCACATTCACGTTGAAACCCAGAAATGCCATTATAAAATCCTGCATGCGGTGATATCATCACCCGCAGAGTGAATATATTGTCCGCATTCCAGTGACGATAGAGTGAAATTGCTGTCCAATGTGGTTCAAATAACCAGTATTAGCACAATGGGCCATAATGAACACGCTCCTTACTCTAACGCATTACTGGATTTTAATTCTTTTACAGTCTTATTTGGACGATAAGGATTGGAATATAACAACACTCATTAAAAAGCCTAATTTATTTTTTATCAGAAAAAAGACCAATTTAAGAGGAATTAGCTAACATTGCACAATAAGTTTTAAAAACGTTTCTTTTGTAAGTAAATTTTGACCTCGTTTTCTTAAAAATATTCATAATACTTTAACGTGCCCTTTCCATTTATAGAATCGCCACATATTTATGTCTACACACAGGCCAACTTATTTACTTCTGAGAAAGGTAAATTATTATTTTAAAATGAAGGATGTATTTCGTACAGAGCATTTTCTCCTCAAAAGGTGTAAGCAATGTAGGATGATTTTCATCATACTGTGTTTCTTTAAAGTGTAATATCATATATCTCCCTCTGTTTTGTTACTTTACATTAAAAGCAGCACAAATGACAATTTCATGTGGGCCTAAATATCGTCCATTTCATGAAAATAACGGCATTCTCTGCCGTAAAACATATATTTAAATAACCTACAACAGCCCATATTGCAGCAGTCCATGAAATAGAATCCATTTGAAAAGTTAATTATTCTTCAGCCAGTCGAGAATTTTACTGTAACTCCAACTTTTCTTTTCAGCAGTAATACATAAGCTAAAAAGTGTGCTGTAACAATAAATAAAATATTTATCTCAGTAATTAACCAACTTGTTGCACAAAAGTTTTGTTTTACAATAAGTTTATTTCATACCTCTACATGTTTCGAGCACATGTTCTCGAAACATGTAGAGGCATGAAATAAACTTATTGTAAAACAAAAATTTTGTGCATCAAGTTGGTTAATTACTAAGATATATATACTGAGATGCATGGCCAGCAAAACGTCAAAAATAAATAAATAAATAAAATTTTGTACTCTGTAGATAGAGTTAATTTTAAAAATTCTAGATATTAATAAGAGTTTCATCTGGAAGGTAATATTCAGTCTATTTTTAAAATATAAGAACTGCAAAATAAAATATGTTAAGAAGTTGCATGTTTCAGCCGTAACAAAATAATTGATCTTATGTTCATTTGTGACACTATATGAAAAAACGTTCTCGCTGTACATCAGAAAAAAACTGCTTCGACGGTATGTCGTTTTAAGAATTGTAGATATTTTTATTCTAGTCTTCTGCATCACGACATATTTTGTAAGAGAGATGGTTGCAGTGTTTCGGAGGAACCTGAGTCTCTGTCGCATACATCTACGCTAGTTCGCTTCATTTATGATGTAGGATTACCTCAAGTTTCGAACTAAATTTCTAAATAATATTACTCACTTTCAGAAGCAAAAGTTAGGACCTCTAGCCTGCTCAAATTTAGAAGTGATTTCTGAAAATAGGGCACACTTCTACACTTCACGTAATACTCGGCAAAACTAACTCTTTAAACGAACATCATATCACCTCAAAGTCCTACTTACATAGAACACAGAAATACGTCAAGATTCCACAGGATTCGAATTTACAATCCACAACTTTTTTAAATTTCAAAGTAGTTAACATCTCAGACTGCAGGACCACTGTGAAGGACTTTCTGCATACTCGTAATTAGAAGCAATTTTTAAAATGACATTATTTAGGACAGCATATTCAGTATTGAACTAGCAGATAAGTTTCAGGTGTTTACAGTTAACACTCCACCTCGAAAGCATTATTCCACATTAGTGATACTACGTTTGGATATGAATCACGTCAGAGACATAACACACACAAGCACACCTGGGCTTAGTTTATTTTTATGAACTAATAGAACAATAATTGTTTAAGTCCATTCTCTCTGCTTGCACCAAACGACACAAGAGTTGCCGCATTTATGTGCAACATCACGTACAGACAAACATTAACTAGTCTAGAATTATCCCCATATATTCGGCCATTTATTGTCAATAAATTCAGCATTAAAATGTTCCATTAATCTTATAGGCAGTTTCACTATTTTAAGTACTTTAATAAAAAATTAATAAAGATAATGTTTATAACATCAGAAAACAGACTATACAGCGTGCGTTGGCAGTGTGATTGATGGTGAATTGTAAACAATTCGAAAAAAATTCTTTTAGGCCCATGTGCATAACACCCAGGCATATCTCCAGAGAAACCGGCAGAATACAAGGATATCATTAAGAACAACAGCTACTGGGCAGAGATTCAAATTACGTACTACCCAAATAAAATTCTGGTGAATTACTCTTACACCATCCTGTTTAATCAATATTTATCTGTATTTATTTTACATATAGTACGAGTGTTTTTCGTAAAATATTCAAATTCATTATTACGATGCATACAATAAGGGTGGATAATAATTATTCTATAATTAACAGTGCTCAGGGTATTCTCAAGTGACCGGCTGAACGCGATAATGAATCTTCGTGGTTCTCAAAAAGGGCTCTGCTTCACAGTTCCAACAGCTGTTGTTTCCCGAGGAGTGCGTCAAATTCTTTCCCTTGCTTTTACCTGTCTCTTCGATAAAGTGTCGACTTGGAAACTTTAAAAAATAGATATATTTAGGAAATTGTAAAATTTTAATTCCATTTGAGAAAATAAAAAGTTGCAATGCAGTGGCTGGAATTGTGCTCCTCTTTTATATTCAAGAGGTCCTGCTTTCAAATCTCCTACCTCAGATTTATTACCCTGATTGGGATTTATTATACTTTTCATTATTCCTTTTGGAAACATATCTAAATTATCTCTCAAATTAAGAAAGGGCTACTTTTTTACTACATTCTACTTTATTATGCATTAATTTTCCCGCCTTTCGACGCTATATAATTTAGATTTTGAGACAAATTTCGTGTATCACAAGGTCTATGTTAATTGCTTAGGTTACACAGCGTCAGCAGTAGACGAATAAAATAGGAAAAAGGAGCATTAATTACAATATGATAGTACAAAACCGCAGTACTCGGAGAAGAATCTGTTCTAGCGCCATTTCGTGCACCACAAATCCCACATGGACTGGCCTGAGATGAAAAACGGGCAACCTCGTTTGAAGGCTGCTGACTAACTGCCCGAAACATAGCACAAAACTCCAGAGACTGACATCATTAATTAAACAATAAACGAACAAATAAATAAACATACGCCAATCAATAACACAAGACTGGTCCCATTTCATGTGTAATGCCAGAACAAGAGTTTAATTAAATCTGGTTGTGCTGTGGCTATGCTGCTGCTGTTCAAGTGGTGGCTGTAGTGGTTATTTACCTCAAATGCAGTCAAACACGGAATATTTTAGGAAAGTTCATACAAACAACTCCGTTTTGGCCGAACTGAGATATTCATCTATGGACAGATTAATCGCATGTTCCAGACAGCCCAAATCCGTGTATCAGTAATATCAGCAACAATGGCATGAATTCCTACAGCATACCACGAAAATGGTGTGTAGGCCTGTAACTTTCAAGACAGGTAGTTATGATTTCATAATTGACATGAAATTCATGTTTGAACCGAAAAAAAATTGGCTGAAATGGAATAGCTTATTACTACTACCACCACCACCACCACCACCACCACCACTAAATAATACTACTACTAAAATCTCAAGAAGGAAAAAGATTCAAGCCAGTATGGAGTTTAGTATCATTACAGACGTCATAGAAAAAGATAATTTGTAAGGGTGTTTAATAAGATCACTTCAAATTTAAAAATAATAAAATAATTCAGGAAAATATAAGTGTAGTACTACAAATGTAAAAAAAAAATTGAATTGTTTTCATTATCATATAATTTAACAATAGTACCAGATACAAAATGTGTTTCTCTTTAGGTGAAGGGAGGTCAGTGTTACATATGACGGAAAAATGGGCGAGACAAGGGTCATTGTCCATCGATCCCGGTAGCCCTCTGTCTGGTCAGAATTTTTCTGCGTGCTCTATAATGTAAAAATAACAAAGTACTGAGAGGGGAGAGGAAGTAAGGACTTCAAAGTGAAGAGTCATTCGAACTCGATAAACTTAGGTTACATGTCAGACATCTGCCAACCTATGGCCTGTCATATTAAGTAAAAATTTTCGAACTAACATAAAGGAAATTTTATTATTTTGTTACTTTTACGTATTTTTGCTTTACTTAAAAAAAAGAAACGAAATTAAAATTCATTAATTACATTATTTAACCTATATTACGTATAAGCTAGGAATGTGGATTCCTTCTCCTTGGGAGAGAGAAAGTTTGACTGAGAAAGTCTGGAAAAAATTCTGATTGGATTATCCTGACTTAACACAAATTAAATAACGTAGACGTGAAATATTCTTCACACGAAGCTTCTAAAAGTGTAATCTTTCACTTGGCTCTCCGTGACATAATGTCCGTAATTTGATAATCTACGAAGTTCGGTCGCATGTAATTTTCGCCCCTCAAAATAACCTCTTTCTTTGTACTGTAGAAACGTTGGTCAATTATCTTCGAATACTTATACCCAAGTCATAAAATGTAAGTTAAAAGTAGTTTGTTATAGGCAAAATATATAATTTCTCATTGTCTAAACTCAGCACAGTGAAGAAAATATCCATGTACACACAACAAGTCTGATACGTTGTGCAGGAATCGTAACACTTCGACTTATTAAGTGTCTCATGACTTAATTACTTAAATCAACATGTTAGTTTTTAAAAGGTGGTAGCCAGTTTTACAGTAGTAGTAAGACATTTATAGAAACCTTATATTAACCTTTAGACGCCTAACGTCAATTATAGTTGACGTACCGCACCGTTAACCTCTAAAGTTGCATTCTATATATTTATTCAACAAATATAGGTACTGAATATTTTAAACATGATATATACTCTACGTTTCTTTCTCTTCAAAATGCAGTTTGTTTCATAATTCTAACTTGATTGGTTCCTGTATTATTCACATTTTATATACAGGTGTGTTAAAATTTAAAAAAATAATTCCGGCGCCGAAAGGTTAAGAAAACATTACTCGTAGTATAAATGGCTAGAATAAAGAATTAACAGTATATAAACAGTTAAAAAATATGCAAAAATAAAGGTGACATTCACTGAACGTAATAAAAAATTTAAGTGAAGCTGCAGTGAATGGAAGTTTGAAGGTTTTAGCGTTGGGTGACTAAGACGAAACAGCAGATATTAAAAAAAATTCGCAATACGATCAGATAGAAAACTTTGGGAAATTTAATAAAATTTAGAAAATCATCTGTCAATCAAACACAGTAGACGAAATTAAAATAAATGAAAAACCTGTGACAATGTCTTCAAGCAAAATCTAAGAATGAAGCAAATTTCTGTCAAGTGGACTCAAAATTCTTAGCGGTAGAACACATAAGGATTTAAAATTCCGAATTTGTCAGGACGGTCTTTAGAGGAAACTGGATTTACAAGGAAGGAAAAGAATCTGAGGTCAATCATGAGTTAATACTTTTCGAAATAAAGGCCAAAACCTATAACTGAAAATTCCACAGACCTCGAGAAAGAGATAAGCGAGCATTTAAACCAATGGTCAATTCCAAATTGATTAATTCATTTCAATTTCAAAGAAATGGTTAATTACATCCTATTTCGGTTAAATTAATTCAATTAAGCATTCCACCTTTAAATTTTAAAGTATGTAAAATCATACTCATCAAAAGCTCTTCTTTTCGCAGGCAAGTTTTGTGAACACCAAGACAAGTAGCCTTCCCACATGGCAATTTGTATGGATATTTTTGTCCAGTAAACAAATGCTATTTTGGAATATATATAATAGGGTGTCCCAGGAGGAAATGCCAATATTCTGGAAGGTCATAGTGTCGGCCATTCTAAACAAACGGGTGTATATGTACATGTATCCTATTCCGAACGTTTTCCGAGAAAGAGCTATTTCACTGTACAGTTGCAAAGTTGTTGATAAAGAGATATTACATATTGTTTCTAATACCGATATTTATTGTTCAATTGACATAGTTGGTACAGTTTACCCAGTACATTACACTTTCGAAAATTCCACCATCAACTTCAATGCACCTTGCAACTTGTGTGTGTACATGGCGTGTTGCTCGTCTGAGTGCATTTTGACGTTCCTTTGTATAGGCGATAACATCCATTATGAGATCGAGCAATTCGTCTCGTGTATCCACTTATGTTCTGTACACTGTACTCTTATGCAACCCCATAAACAAAAATGTAACTGGGCGCAGTACGGCGGGAGTGAAGGACAATATTGGGTGCCAAAACCAAACTCCTGTACAGTAAAATATCTCAATCTCGGAAACCGTTCGCAATAGGACAAGTGTACGTATACACTTTTTTGCTTAGAATGAGCGAAACTATGACCTCTCAGAATATTGACATTTCCTCCTAGGATACCCTGTATATCGCCCTTTCCATGTTTCTCCTACGCGGCTTTCTCTTTTCCTAAAGCTAAATCGCATGGATAAATCTCTTTTTAATCATTTGAATACTTTCAAGTGAACGCTTTGAGAGTACTGAAAGAATTCTTATGAAATTATTTCTAGCCATTTTCCCAGGCATGGAAGAAAAGCTGGGCGCATGTGTAGTCAGAAGGTAGAGACTTGGAACACACAGAGGAAGGACAAGTTAGTGGAAACACTAGATAATATAGGAATAAAAATATTTGTGTTGGCTGCACTGATGGAACATTAGTTGTATCTTTTGTTATTAGTTTGTTTATTTACGCAGTGTAGTACCAATGTCAATGCATTACAGGTTGTGTTTAATAACAGTACGCATGAAAGAACTGCAAAACCGGAGAATTGTCAGATTTCAAAAAGGACAGACATTTGGTGCATGTTTAGCTGGAGCATCTTTATCCAAAACACCCACTTTATTAGGTGTATCCAGAGCAGCAGTTCCCAAGGTTATAGCGGCTTACATAAATCATTGGAAGACGTAATCACCTAAGAGGAACAGTGGCCGAAAACCAAAACTAGTTACCACAGATCGCTGTACGTTGTAGAGGATTGTGTCTAAAAATTATAGAACTGCTGCACCAAAGGAGACAGCGGAACTCAATGTTCATCTTGAAGACCCTGTTTCCACAAAAAGAGTTAGACGAGAGTTTCACAGATCCAACTTCCACGGTAGGTCTGCAATTGCTAATCCTCTGATTACTGAAAAACTCTAAAAGGCGATAAAGATGGTTTTGTAATCATAAATCCTAGACTATGATGATTGGAAATACGTAATATGGTCAGATGATTCGCCTTTCACATTGTTTCCAACATCAGTCCGGGTTTATGTTTGGAGAACGCCCAATGAAGCCAATAATCCTGAATATCTCGTTCCAAACGTGAAACGTGGAGATGGATCTGTGATGATTTGTGCTGCACTATCTTGGTATTCTGCTGGTCCTATAGTTACTCTGCATGGTCGAATAATTGCCAGTAACTATGTGGGCAATTTAGGTCAACAAGTTCATCCTATGTTTCAGGTGTTTCTTAAAAATGATGTAATTTTTTAAGATGACGATTCGCCCGTACACACAGCCAGAAGTGTTCAGTCTCGGTTTGAGGTGCATGAAGACGTACTTCAACATTTCCCTGTCCATCACGATCGCCAGACTTAAATATCATAGAAACACTATGGTCAGTTTTAGGGAGTAAAGTGAGAAGCAGATTCCCTCCTCCATCTACTCTCAAGCAACTATAAGACGTTCGTCACGAAGAGTGGTGCAGTATTGCACTTGAGAATATTCGACTTGTAAGCGTCTATTCCAAGAAGGATACAAAGTGTATTGCAGGCAAATGCAGGCCAAACTACGTATTAAAAAGAAGTGTGTATCTTTTACATCTGCTTCCCTCGATTTGTCCGTCCCTTCTATGTACAAATACATAAGGTGATTCTGCAAATTGCACTCGTAAAAGCCGGCTTTAAACCTAGAAGCAGTTCTACTCGTATTTGGTGCAGAATCAGTGCAGAACTGTCATAAATCCTATATGAAATTCCGTAAGAGTGTAGGATTTTCGTACTTAGAAGCCTAACAACACCTGGTGTTTTGCGACTGAAGAATAAACGTAATTTCAGTTAAATAATAAAGTTTATTCACAGAGTGTAAATTTCTTTCAATTCCACATTAAATTACATGTTTTTACAGTCATAAGCATAATCATGGGACTTTAGTACCTGCCGACATAATTTTACCTTTCTGCTTATTACTACTTCTGGCGTCAAGATCTAAGATTTAGTTAAGTACAATACCCTTAATTTCTCATTTTTTACGAGAATTTACACTTTCATTGTGCCTTGGCTTACGTAATCAGAAGCTTGCAAGTCGAAACTCTTCTTTCTTTGCTTCTTTCTTTCTTTCTTCCTTTCTTAGTCTGACCAGTTTCACCTATTCACTTTAGGTATAGAGGGTTTTACACACACACACGCTGGTAGGATTCCGCAGGACGAGGAATCAGCCTTTCGCAGAGACAACAAAAGACATGCAAAAGAGACAGACATCCATGCCGCCGGCGGAATTCGAACCTGCAGTCCTAGTAAGAGAACAGTCGCAGATTAGCGCCTTAGACCGCACAGCCACCGTATCATATTAGGATTACAAAATAAAGGAATATGAGATTGTGTGGCCTATATTACTTATTGGATGTCGGACAAATATGTAGAAAATTCAAGTCTCAAAACTGGAAAGAATATGTTACTTGGTGGAGCTAGCGCTGGATGAGTGTATAACTTGCGACTGAGGATAAGAATAGATAAGCGACGGTTAGCTTTTCAAAATATACTCTCTATTCTTTTTCACTGAAATTTCTGTACGTAAGTTATATCACATGGGGACGGCCCAAAACCTTATGGGTCATTTAGCTGTGCAGGTGATTATTACTAGTAAACTACACAGATTAAAAGGCAAGAGATTTACAATCATGTACGATGTTCTTACGTTTCTACAAGTAGTAATTCCATGGACTGTAGGAAAACCACTCTTAACATAGAGTTGATCAAAGGTCGGTCAAAATGGTTTTTGCTTAAACTAACAATAATGTTCGCAACTGTACAGTAGTGTAATAAACTTATATATTATACACCTGTAGCTCTTTTCGTAAGTAGTGTTCTCGCAGAATATATTTTCAGTCACATGGTTAACGGTAAACAGCACAAGAGGCACCAAGTTCGTTAGACCAAAAGGGCGTTTTATTGAGGCAAAAGGATTTTCTTTACATCAAATAATGTTCTTCTGGCGCTTTGGGTTGCTGTTGTAGTTATTTACGTTAGAGCACATCTTGTTCCGTTGTCTTTTTACGTTAAAACATATCCTGCTCTTTTGTCCGTTTACGTTACAACTTAGCCAAATCTTTTTCCAATTTACGTTACAACATATGTTGTAGTTTCAACAGTTTACATCATATGTTGTTATTTGTTTTACAACTTATCTTGCAGTTTGTGTATTTACAAAATACCCTGCAATTATTCTATTTACATTTCAACATATCCTACAAGTTTGCCTATTTACGTACGTTACAACACATCCTGCGATTTTTCTATTTACATTATAACATATCCTACCCACTATATTATCTACTTACATTACAACATATCCTGCTCTTTTGTCCATTTACGTTACAACATATCCTGTTCTTTCGTCTATTTACGTTACAACATATCCTGCTGTTTTGTCCATTTACGTTACAACATATCCTGTTCTTTTGTCTATTTACGTCACAACATATCCTGCTCTTTTGTCTATTTATGTTACAAAATATCCTGCTGTTTTGTCCATTTACGTTACAACATATCCTGCTCTTTTTTCTATTTACGTTACAACATATCCTTCTCTTTTGTCTATTTACGTCACAACATATCCTGCTCTTTTGTCTATTTACTTTACAAAAATCCTGCTGTTTTTTTTATTTACGTTACAACATATCCTGCTCTTTTGTCTATTTACGTCACAATATATATTGCTGTTTTGTCTATTTACGTTACAACATATCCTGCTATTTTGGTTCTTTACTTTGCAACACAATGAAATTTTACGTGCGATCACGTGTTGAGAAACGCGCCTGTTAGTTCTTCGTAATATCCGTCCGTCTCTCAGTATGTACCAGCGCGGCTCCCACGTTCCGTGAAATTTGATATTGTGGACTTTTGGGATAATCTGTCGAGAAAGTCCAAATGTTGCTAAAGTCTAGCAAAAATATTGGTCACTTTCGTTGAAACTTAAATACATTTTATTGTTTCCATCCACATGAAATTTCCATAAAAATGAAATGATATCAGACTCTCGCAGTAGCCCAGGAGGTGTAAAATGTAGGCGCTTTTGCCACGATGTTACATCATACGTACGTATATTACCCGTCTTGTTTATTTGGTTCGCCATATACTTGCACTATACGTACATTATATATACTATACGAATTTAGCCCTAAATTCTGAACAGCCCTTGCTTGAATAAGACCTACCCATCCACGACGCACACCTTCTCAGGGAAATTTTTATCACCTGCAATGAAAGCTGATTACAATCTTTAAGTTTTCTGTTGTTAGTAATAATAAATGTTTAGTTCTCTTTTTGCCACAGATACTACTCATTACTGTTCCTAAAATTGTCGGCTTATTTTGTGCTAGTATATCGGGACGTTCTTCCCGTATTTCTGGTGGCAGCTCACTTGCGATTTTAATCTAAGTGCGTTTTGTTTATAACACATTTATTTGCACGAAGCATTTCATAGTACATTAGTCGCAAATAAGACAGTACAAAAGAAATTCAGCAAGTGTGATTTAACAAAAAATATTCTGTACATGCAATACACAGTTTTATCTCCTAATGTCTTTGTACGAATTACGCAGGGAAAAAACATGGGAGAAATTGCCTAGTATAAAATTAGTTGCGCAGTGCTGGACCACCCTGCAGAAACACAGTATAGGCAGAAGAGTAGGAAATCCGGATCAAAGTTGTCATTTGTATGTAACCATACTAGAGTTTCAATTTAAACGGAAGTGCGTCAGCTGCAAAAGCTGACATTTTCTGGAGCTGGCGGCAGTTCTGGTACTGTAGTACGTATATATGAGAAATACTTGTCCATTGAAGAGCGCTGTCGCTCCCCACACATCACTAAATGCGAAGACATACACTATGACACAAAGACTGTAGAAACCTTCCATTGGTAAAAATGTGTTTCATGCATTCCTCAACTTCTCCTGTCTCCAAACTTTATTATCTTTTACAATATATTTCGCTATTTAACGATCTTTTACATCATGACTAAAATTATTGGCTCTAATCTTTATCTCTTACGTTAAAAACCCCCTGCCTTAGTACGAAGACATAGTAATAAACAAGGCAAATTAGAAGGGTATCTCCCTTTAATTAACCTTTTAAGCCCAGTGGTTAATTTATATACCGACAAGTTCAATATCCAGAAATTCTACGTTCTACCCAGCGCGTATTTATACATTTTGTATCTATCTCAGAACAAAAAGCGTATTTTTCCCCATATAATGTTAATAGATTGGTTGTTTATAACCGAGACGGAGAGTGTTTACTGCGCGATACAAATTGGGTCTTTAAGTACAGGCGATTTTATTTCTTCCTTGAAGGGATGAAATGATTCTTCAGCGTAAAGACAACAAAACCTAGCACGTTGCGATTCGAGAAGTGTTCCTGTTATAGGCTGAATTGTTGTTGAACTAAGGACTGGGATATCTGTCCCAAAAAAAAAGAACTATAAAGAGCAGATTTGTTTCCGTAGAATTTATGTAAGTGCACTGAACTTTTTCTTAGTAAAGACAATAAAATGAGACATAATAAAGACATCTACACTGTCACACTTACCTAAGTACAGACAAACCCAAATATATCGCCACCCTCACATATTGCTCACGAAATTCCGTGAACAGAACTTCCCCTTTTACATAGTATGTCGACTTACCGCCACACTCGATACAACACTACAAATTGCAATGAACACACAGCGGTGCTATTGCGCTATTTCAGAGTTCGACTATGCATTAAACTGCCGTTTTTCTACACTTTTCAACGTGGTTAGGGTCTGTGAAATTATTATTTTTAAAACTTTCTTGTGGTTTTTCTTGACAGTGGTTGATCGGTTGGATTTAACAGGAAAAATACGAGTATAATGAGAAAGTCTAATATTATGTGGCAAGTTGGAAGGCAGGCTTTGTGTCCTCTTTTAACACATTCTGTGTAGAGGTACAGACAGCGATTGAGGAAGAATATGAAAGCATTTTTCTGACTAACGAGTCCCTTATCTGCTTTCATGCGCAGTAACTTTCAATGCGTCTTCCAAAGTTCATATACGTCAGGGATTTAAATTTATCCCAAAAAATAAAAAATAACCGCATGGTATAGAGCTTTGATTAAGATACAGTGCAAGTAGCAACTCAGCTGCACGGGAAGTTACTCGCATTTTAAGAAATATAGAGTAAGGGCCTTCACTGTTTTTAAAATAGCCCGCCAGTGGATATTGTCGAGGTTCAAATTCATCGAGACTGTTTATGTTTTCAGAATTACAGCCAGTAATCAGTTTCAAATTTGAAGGCTTTCATATGGACAGTGTCCTTATCAATTATCAATATTCCCATTTAAGTCAGCTCTTCTTCAACGAACAAATTACAATCAGTAATTACAACTGTGCCAAAAGCTTCTTCTAAATAACTACAATAATTAAATGATACGCAAGATAATTCCGGAGGGACCAGGAGCACGCACGATATCAGAAATTTGTACAGATATTTGGTCGGAAAACCTGACGTGAAAAGACACCCAACAACATCTTACACAAAGGGTGAATAGACGTAGGATGTATAAAACTGGTTCACAAAAGAAATTTGTGACTATACCTCGTAAATACGGAAATTATAGATTGGAATTCAATCAAGTAGCTCAGCTAATGTTAGCTTCTCAGTAATAAAATAAATTTGTTGCAAGAAATAACGTGATTAAAACCTCCTTGTGCACCACACGCCCCGTGTAACTATTACCCGTGGTTTAATCTCTCAAATAATACACTATGAAGATTAAAAATTAAAAATCTCCCATTATGTGACTTCTTCTAACCTTAATTACATTCTGCTCTCTTCTAATTAAAAAAATCGCCCTTCAACACTTAGCTATCAAACACATTCACAACATTTTTTTTCCACTGCATTGTGCAAGAATATATGACACCACATTAAACAAAACAAGAACTATTCCAATTCTGAACTATTTGGGTACCAACGTAAGGTTAGTTCACACTTGACAGACAATCAGTCAGTCACGCAGTCGGTGAGCCAGCCAGCCAGAGCGTCGTTCCGCCTAGACGTCGACTCCCATTACAGCCCTTAATCTCATATTATTTTTCTTTAGTTCAGGCGTCCTTTCTGACGAAAAAATGAGTGTCTGGCGACAGAATCCCCCGTAAATGCAAGTGTTTCAAAATTGCCTTTGTCGGCGGAACACTTTCCCACTTGAAAAGTTTTAACAGAACATCTAACAAAGTTCCTTGTATATGAATTTAAAAATGCACTACAACTGTGTAAGAATAAAAATAAACAATTATTAAGCTACAGCATGTGATTAATATATATCGTGTAATTAGAAATATGTACGAGTAGAGAGAGAAGTCTCTTTTCGTTTACTCGGTTTAAAAACAATACCCCTATTTTCATTAAAAAAAATTTGTAGTAATGGAAATTTTTTTGGGCCCCCTTCCCTCTCGAGGGTAAAAGTGGCAGGGGCGTCGCCTTGACCACTCACCCCTATCTGGCCCCTAGGTTAGAGTAGATCTGTTTCTCTACTCCATCTCTGAAACTTCATGCCCTATACTAGGCTGAATTTCACTTTGACATTTATTTTTACCAGGGAGTACGCGGTGGTGCAGTTGGCTGAGGCACTTCGCAACAAGCTGGGAGGTCGCGGGTTCGATTTCCGATGGTGTCATTGGAATTTTTCATTGACAAAATCCTTCCGGCCGCACCATGGCCCCGGGGTTGACTCAGCCTCTCACTGAAATGAGTACCAGGAATATTTCCTGGGAGGTAAAAAGTTCGGTGCGTAGGGCCGACAATCTTACCACCTTCATGTGCCAACTGTCTTGAAATCTGGGAGCCTCAACTTCCTAGAACAACCCTCAGGGCCTGTCCAGGCCTGTAATGGGATTGCGTTACCTTTTTATTTTACCACCCATTCCTTTTATTGGCACTTCCCGCAACTCCTGGATTACCAGCACCACAATTTGGTAAAGCTGGTCTGTGCCATCTGTCCTTATGTTCACAGTATGTGTACAGTTAAATACTATAAACATAAAATGTACATTTTTGTGCACTTCTCTCAGTCCGTCCACGGTGCAATAGATAACGCCTTATATTACTTCGTCTTGCTCTAACTACAGCTTTAATTTGAAAAAAGGTACCTTGACTGCCATCAACTCTAAGCTCTTACATTCCTATCCTACTCAGGTGTGTGTTTCTACTGCAGTTTATATAGCCTACACGAAAGCTGAGTTGAATGACTTCGTCGTCGAAGAGACCAAATATTTTCTCTGTTAAAACGGCAAGTCTCGGAGGAACTGCGAACGCATTATAGCATTATTGCATTACCCCATTACCGTGGATATGGTATAATCCATGTGCTCTACAAATGACGCAGCATTAACGGTAATTAGCAATTATGCGATTAGGGCAGAGCTTGCTGAAATTATGTACTGACATCCGCAGATTTAAACATCATCCATCTCGCATGTGTGGTACTTGTCTCAAATGTGTTAACCCTACACGCCATCAAAAATTTCCTTATTTCTTCGAGACAGTGGATATGTATTTATCGCGGTTGCTTTTGAATGCTTTGAATTTTAATTCAGAAAATCATTCTGTGCAAACGAAATGAAAAAACGTAAGTTGCGCTGTTATAAAGCAGTGTGGCCAAGGTTTTATGCAGGAATTTCTACCTTTACGCTACGCATATTCTAGTTCAGAAAGCGCCTAGCCTACTGTATAAGGAAGTCTTGAAGTAAATCGAAATTTTCAGCACCATGTAGCACTAATCACTGCAATGTTTGAAACTGCACCGATTTTGAACAATGTACAGGCTTGGTGCTGAGGCTCACGATAACTTTACTGAGTGTTTCGTCTATCGTCAAGAAAATCAGGAATTCAGGAAAAATTTGTAACACAAGAAATACTAAGTTTGTACATATTACTTTAATAAATATTTTGTATTAAAATTTTAATATAAGAGGGGAAAATATAAGCAACACGTAAGATATTATAACCAGATTCAAATCCCTAATTATAATATATTAATTCTCATCGAATGAAAAATGAATAAGAAATACATAAAACTAAACCTTTTGCCATTACGATGATATATCCTACTGCGAATGTAACAGAATTTGATTCAATTTTTTTTTAACGGAGCACGATCCTAAACTACGCACATTACGAATTTTAATAAGGATTTTGAAAATATGCTGCTGAATTTCGGGACGAAAATTCCTCATATCTGACACACAGAATATGAGTGTGTCTTAGGCAATAAAAAATTCCCTACTAATCCCGATTAGGATCAGTTCAGTTCATCGTGCCAGATTATTATACATTTCTTTTTGACAGACGTTACGTGCAGTCTTCAGCAAATTTTTCTTGAACATAACTCTATGGAGCACAGCATAGACCTTGCAGGGTAAACTGTCGCTCGTCCGTTCAGTAAATCAATAAATTTAATAATATACTAATATGGTAATAATAATGATAAAAAATATTAATTTCTGTGGAGATTATATTCCACTAAAATGTACCCTACACCTCCCGGTAGCGTACACAAACACCAAAATGTTATAGAAACCTACCTCCGTCTACTAAAGAAAAGCTCCCAAACTCAACGGCGTCATTTCTCAGAGGACATTGGTCATCTTAGCCATCGTCCTTATACCAGCAGATCGAACATTTACTGTTGTATTGAAAGGGAAAGGCGATGACCTCCCCCCTATGTAATTCAAACTCGTTTCACATATTCTAAACCGCTCTCTGGCGTCATCGTTACCCCACCCCACCGCATCCCATCTACATTCACACGTTATCCCTTCAGATATTCCCACCATATTTTTCAAACTACACATTTTTCAAATCTTGTCATTCCTGCTACATGCCCCTCTCATCTCATACTCTTTCATTTTTTCTTTCTGATCATTTAAAAAGTGCGCCTAAAAAATCAGATGATTGTCTTTACCGTGTTCCGATGATAATGGCCGAGTTGTAATGTTTTATGACCAGAATGTCAATTCAATATCAGTGTCGGATTGTTAGTACAAGTAACCTCCAAACTTTTCAGTTCCAGTAAGCGGTCGAACGTATAAAAGCTCTGTAGCTGCAACCGAATAGCACCCTGAATCAATAGCCAGTTGAGTGAATCCATCCACATGCGTGTTCTTACAAGTTCCTATAATTTATTCTCGCCAAATCTATAACCACAAAAAGTATGTGTCTTATTGCACCGCCTATCATATTTTATCCAATTCTGACATTTCCATTGCATCTCACGCAATCGTCTATCTCTCCACTTTCTAACCCAATATCCATTTCCTCCACGTCCATATAATTTCATCAACCCAAATCAACGCCGGTCCTTTTCAGGTCCTCATAATTCTTACTTCCATTTCTACAATCACAGCTTGTGATCCTTTCTGCCACGTCTAACAAAATGCACTGCACATTTTAAAGTGTCCTCCCTAAGCCTTCTTTAAGGATTTAGCATGGCAGGATTATAAATTCTGCAAGAAATATTTTATTTTTTATTCAACTCAAGCGTAAGTTCTCTTCCTTCCTCCAGAACACAGTTTCTTTCCTTGACAGAATTATAAAACAAATTTTAACATTTAGAGAAATAAACATTACTTTTGAAAATTAAAATTTCCTTGCGTGTTACACAGTAAACAAAGTTCATACCACTTCCAATAACCTCGCGCGATACTTACCTGTTATTACCCGTATAACAACCATGGTTCCCCCACGTAGTGGTATCATTGTAAAAAAAATTCATAACATCTTTGAGTGCTCTGTGTAAAATCTGGTTAAAAACCAGAAAACTGCCCAGAATATTGCATCTTCACCTATTTATGTTAGAACTATTATTATTTTTATGGTTAAATTTTTATTGTTTCATTTTCTATTGTATTCAATTGTGGTTTACACATGTAACCGAATGACAATCAATATAATTTCAACATAATATACAGTAGAGAAGCCTGGTTGGAGGACACTAAGTCGGCATTTGTCTGAAGAAGATAAACATAAAACTTTATTGAGAGTAAATGCTGCAGAAGCAAAATTTCGAATCAAATACCTACTTTAAACATAACAGTAGAGAAAAGCACCCGACTCTTTATGGTAATCGTTTGAAAAATTAAATATTTGCTGGCTTAGGGAAAGGAACCACTTAGATGACCTAAGCTTAGAAAGAATCGTCAAGTAAGGGAACTGCAGCATGGACTGGGCTGAGGTAGCTCACAACAGGTACAAGAGGTGGGCTTTTGTACAACAGAGTAGAGAACCTTCAGTTTCTGTAAAAATGCAGATACTTTCTCTGCTCAAGAAAGACTTGGAGTTAGTTACAAATTCGCTACACTACTAAAACAATCTTATTAGCAAGTCCACGTCATGTACTACCTTTAGAGTACAAGTGCAACTGTGCTGTCCCCATTTTGCCACTCTCCGCTAGGTTTAACACTCATTAACCACCTACTTACGTAGTCAGTACATGAAGCAGAGTCCTTCTTGAGAAAATAACCGGTTTCTGATAGTCAAGAAATTCCCCTCATTTTAAGGAACCTGAAGTTTCGTAACCGCATACACAACAGCCCGCCGCCTGTCCCTATCCTGAGCCAGATCAATACAGTCCACACATCAATATCTCATTTCCTTAATTCCCATCTTAATATCATCTTCACATCTACGCCTGTATATGCCGGGTAGTCTCTTTCCTTCACGTTTTCCCACCGTAATCCTGTATAAACCCCTCCTATGCCCCCATGCGTGTTACATATCCCGCCCATCTCATTCTTCTATATTTGATCACCCGACTAATATTCTCGAACAACCTCAGCCTACGTTGCTTCCTCATTGTGAGCGACCAAATTTCACACCCATGCAAAACAACAGGCAAATTTAGAGTTCTATATATCTCAGTCTTTATATTTTTGGATAGCAAGCTGGAAGTCAAAAGATTCTGCACCGAATGTTAGCAATTCTTAATTTCTTCCTGAATAGAATTTTATGCCTTAAGTTTGTTCCAACGTATTTGTTCTCTTCCACCCTTCCAACGAAACCATTGTTTATCTTTATATTGAGTCATTAACCACTACATCTCAAAATACAAAATAAGTATGACAAGAGAAGACCACTTAAATTCATGTAAGACAACTCTAACTTATACCAAAGAGAATTTAATTTTCATTCATAATCGGCGCTTCTGTTATGGGTGTGAAACTTGGTCGTTGACATTGCGGGAGGAAAGAAAGCTGAGGGTGTTTGAGAGCATGGTGTTGAGGAGAATATTTGGACCTAGGAGGGACGAGGTAACGGGGGAATGAAGGAGAATGCTTGGAGGAGCTAAATGATTTGTACTCCTCACCCAATTCTGCGGGTGATAAAATCGAGAAGAATGAGATGGGCTGTGCATGTGGCGCGTATGGGTGAGGAGAGGGGGTGTATAGGGTCTTGGTGGGGAAACCGGAGGGAAGGAGACTACTGTGGAGACCTAGGCGTAGATGGGTGGATAATATTACGATGGATCTCCAGGAGGTGGGATGTGGGTATATGGACTGGATTGGGCTGGCCCAGGATAGAGACAGGTGGTGGACGCTTGTGAGTGCAGTAATGAACCTTCGGGTTCCGTGAAATGCGGGGAA
>Ga0136643_10004515_pt1 | contig 19220 bp, 26 predicted proteins | sample TergutLab28metaG_FD_96883 | JGI IMG/M metagenome (GOLD analysis project Ga0136643, IMG submission 96883) | Labiotermes labralis P1 segment gut microbial communities from Petit-Saut dam, French Guiana - Lab288 P1 (version 3) (version 3) | ecosystem: Host-associated > Arthropoda: Insects >...
CAAACAAAGTGAAAATCAAGGTATTACCAATACCCACCCTTTGACCTACATCGGTCACAGCTTCACAGGCTGTAAAAGTAGACAATATGCCCACCATAAAAATAAGAACCACAAACACCCTCGTGATTCTGCAAAAGAAACTTTTTCTTTTCATTACATCACTCTCCTTTTTAGGGTTGACTAATAAGCCTTAGTGATGTATAATTTCACTAGGCTGTAAAAGGCTTTGGGGGACACGTTTGTCGGTATGATTACCAGTCAGTTTGCGACAAACGTGTCCTTTTTGCCTTTGCCAATATTATAAACCAAGTCGCCTAGGTTTGTCAACACAAAATTCAAAATCGTATCGCTACTTATATTGTTTGCAATGGTAATGAAAGCCCCACCACATCTGGTAGGGGCGACCATTGGTCGACATATGTCTGCTGGCACTATTCTTTGGGAATGTACGGTGTCGTCCGCATAAATGGGACGGGCAATGCCCGCCCCTACCATTTGTACATTTGTCCGAAATGATGCCAATTGTTTACAACCTGTTCGTGCGAATGTGTGAAATTTATAATAATTGCCAAAATTAAAACCCCCAAGCCAAAACGGCATGGGGGTTGGTTTTTTATTAGTTAAATTTACGCTTGCGGGCGGCTTCCATCTTCTTTTTTCTTTTGATGCTGGGTTTGTCGTAATGCTCACGCTTACGAACTTCTCCCAAAATACCAGCCTTTTGTGTAGCCCTCTTAAAACGACGAAGAGCAGAGTCTAGTGTTTCATTGTCTTTTATTCTAACTTCGGACATAAATTTCCCCTCCCTCCGTGGTTCAAATGCAACGTGGTTTGCACCACAAAGAACATTATACAATAAAAAATCTAGTAAGTCAATAGAAAAATTATCAAATGACGTATTTGTGGATAACTTTTCCGTGGTTTGCTTTAAGCTTCCACTGCCACAAGGGGCGGGTCGCCGTCATTTATACGTCTGATACTTGCTCCAAGGTTGGTTAGTTTTTCTTCAAGTTTTTCATATCCACGGTCTATGTAATTTACATTGGAAATTACCGTGCAACCCTCAGCGGCAAGGGCTGCCACAACAAGACAAGCACCTGCACGCAGGTCGGTGGCAGTCACTTCTGCCCCTGTAAGGCGGGCGCTTCCTTCAATAACTGCCATTCTACCCTCAATTTTCACCTTTGCACCAAGGCGGGATAGTTGGTCTATATACTGAAAGCGATTCTCAAAAACTGTTTCGGTTACATATGATGTGCCTTCCGCTTGGGTTAGCAGGGCAGTCATTTGGGGTTGTAAGTCGGTGGGGAAACCAGGGTAATACAGGGTTGTGACGGTGGTTGACTTTAGCTCGGCTGTGCCTTGCACTTTTATCCAGTCGTCACCACTTATAACCTTGCAACCCATTTCTGTAAGCTTGGCGGACAGGGCTTCCATATGTTTGGGTATGACACGACGCACCGTCACATCGCCACCCGTAATTGCACTTGCAATCATATAAGTCCCTGCTTCGATTTGGTCTGGGATAATGGTATAATCACGGTCTTTCATCTCACTTGCTTTAACGCCTGTAATACGCAAAACGCCAGTGCCAGCACCTTTGATATTTGCCCCGCACATATTTAGGAAGTTTGCACAATCCACAATATGCGGCTCTTTGGCACAGTTTTCTAGGATTGTTTCGCCTTCGGCGTAAATTGCCGCCATCATAATGTTGATGGTAGCACCAACGCTGGCAACGTCCAAGTAAATTTTTGTGCCAACCAAACGGTCAGCAGTCACAGAAATCGCACCATGTTCTTGCAACACGGTTGCACCAAGGGCTTCAAAGCCTTTGAAATGCTGGTCAATTGGGCGAGAACCAAAGTTGCAACCGCCAGGCATTGGCACAACGGCCTTTTTGAAACGCCCAAGCAATGCCCCAATAAGATAGTAAGACGCACGCATACTTTTAAGGTTTTCGTGCATGGCAATGCCAGAATTGACTTTCGTAGCGTCCACACGCAGGGTGTGGTCGTCTAAAAACCGGCATTTTGCCCCCATGCCTTCCAACACCGCTATATACTTACGAACATCTTCTATTTTTGGCAAATTTTCAATTGTATGCACCTTTCCCACACACAAAGCGGCAGGAATAATTGCGACGGCAGCGTTTTTTGCCCCACTTATGTCTACTTTGCCCACTAAGGGCTTTTTTCCTGATATAACTAAATGCTCCACGGCAAACACGTCCTAATCAATTCATGTTTTATTCCACGCAAAATACACACGGAATAAGTTATTATACCACCCCTTTACGATTAAATCAACAACAAAATCCTACATTTAATAAAATTAATAGAAAATTAATACTTACTGTCCATTTTGCTAACCATTTCGTCTACAACTTCGCCAAGGTAAAAGGGTGTTGTAAAGCCCCTCGAAAGCAGACAAATCATTTTGTTAACATCTTCCTTGCTTTCAGAAACAAAGCCAATGTCTTGTTCTTCTGTCATTTCGTCACCTATGTATTTCTCAACTTGTATGCCGTAGCAACACACATTACCATCCCCTTCAGCCAAATAGTCTTGGGTTCGAAAATACCTTAGCTCTACCTCAAAATTGACTGTGAACATTAATTCTCTCATGCTTCCTCCTTAGAATAGGATAAATTTGGTGAAAGTTAGTAAATATATAGTTCAATACCATAAATATGATAATACCATAATCTTTTGTCGAACCGTATAATTTCACGTCGAAACACCAGAAAAATTTTGCAGAATTATTTATTGCATCAAAATTGTGGAAAAAGGCTTGACTTGAACAAGAAAAAGTAGTATACTGATGTGTCGAAGGAGGTGCATATTGATGAAAATGACATTTCAACCAAAAAAGCGTCAAAGGTCTAAGGTTCATGGCTTCCGCAAGCGTATGAGAACCAAAAACGGCCGCAATGTTATTGCCAGAAGGCGCAAACGTGGCAGAAAGGTGCTAACCGCATAATTTCGGGAATCTCACTTATGAAATTTACCGTATCTTTGCAAAAAAATGACCAGTTTCAACATCTATACAAAAAAGGCAAATCCGCTGGGAACAAATGCCTTGTTGTTTTTGTGGAAAAAAACGGACTGGAACAAAATCGTCTTGGCATATCTGTCAGCAAAAAGATGGGTGGTGCGGTGGTGCGTAATTTGTTGCGTCGGCGTATCAAAGAGGCATATAGGGGTATGGAAAGTCGGCTTACATATGGATATGACATAGCCATTTTACCACGCCCAGACCTTGCCACCGCCACCTATCAAGAAATTGTGTCTGCCTTGCGTCACTTACTAAAAAGACAGGGCTTATGGAAATGAACAAGTTTATAACAAAAATTTTCTTGATACTGATAAGGGGCTATCAGCGGATTGTTTCGCCCCATTTTTTGCCAAGATGTAAGTATTACCCCACCTGCTCTGCATATGCCTATGAGGCTGTGAGGGTTCACGGTTTTTTCACAGGGGGTATTTTGGCTACATTAAGACTTTTACGGTGCAATCCTTTTGCTAAGGGTGGCATTGATTTCGTGCCTGAAAAAGGCTTTATAAAGCACTTATGGTAAGGTGCAAGGAGGATTAAATGGATTTATTTACGCAGTTTCCAGTGCTTGCTGGAATGATTCAAGAACCACCTGGGGCAATCATCGGTCCAATCGCCTTTGTTTTTGGACATATTGTAAACTTCTTCTTTAACATGGTATCTTTTATTACGCCAGTAAACGCCCTTGGGATTTCGATTATACTAATCACCTTGGTCGTTCGTGGGGCCATGACACCCATGCAATTTAACACCATGCGTAATTCTCGCAAAATGGCGAAAATGAAGCCTGAGATGGATAAAATCCGTGAAAAGTATGGCAATACTAAAGACCCAGAGCTTCGCCGTAAAATGATGGCAGAACAGCAAGCCTTACAACAAAAGCATGGTGTCAATATGCTTACCAGCTGTCTTCCAATGTTGATTACAATGCCTATATTTATCGCTTTGTTTGCTGTGTTTGGGCGAGCCTTTTTGTTTATCCCAAGCATTACAGATGTGTATTCATCCTTGTCCCAAACTTTGATTGACATTCCTTTCCACACCAATGTGTTGGCAGGGATTGTAGAACAGTACCGCCCAGCGGGAATGTTTATCAACACCCATGATATTTACGACCTTAACCGTGCCTTACACGTAATGACAAGTTACGACTGGAATGTGATTTTTGGTGTTCTTGAAGGTCAATCCGTGGCTGACATTTACACCAACTACGGTTACGCATTGCGCTACCATGCTGGTGATGGCATGTTCAATCCACTGACCCAAGAAATGTTAGAAGCCACCGTTGCAAACATTTCAGCTGGGTCACTGGACACTCTTCGTTACTATTATGAAGCCAAGTTACGTGTTGAAAGCTTTTTGGGGCTTAACATGGTAACGCCTACAGGCTGGACTTTCCCTTATATTATAATACCGATTTTGGCAGTGCTTACCATGGCATACTCCTCTTGGCAGATGCAAAAAATTAACCCTGCACAAGACGACCAAGCCAAGATGATGCAACGTATAATGCTGTTTGTTATGCCACTAGCCTTTGGTTTTTTCACAACACAAGCGGCTTCCGCCGTAGGTATATACTGGGTGGCAGGTAACGTATTTATGATTGGACAAAACCTTATCATCCACAAGTTTTTCTCACACAAATTGGATGCACCATCAAAACCAAGAGGCAAGAAGAACGCCGACAGAAGATAGTCGGCAGTTAGGAGGTATATTGTGAACTTTATTGAGAAAACGGACAAAACCGTTGATTTAGCCGTGGCTTCTGCTCTAAAACATTTAGGTGTCAACCGTGATGAAGTGGAAGTTGAGATTGTAGATGCTGGAAACAAGGGGTTTTTGGGTATGGGTGCAAAGCCCGCCAAGGTGAAAGTTACTGTTATACATGACCCAGAAAAGGTCGCCCGTGACTTTATTAAGGAAATGACCGTTGCCATGGGGCTTTTGGTGGAAATTGAAGTGAAAATATCCGATAAAACAATGGACATTGTGCTAAATGGCGAAAATATGGGAATTTTAATTGGTAAGCGGGGGCAAACCTTGGATTCTTTGCAGTATTTGGTGAGCCTTGCCGTAAACAAAGGTACAGCCCCGTTTTTAAGTGTGACGGTGGATGCGGAAAATTACCGCAGACGACGTAAAGAGTCTTTGGAGAATTTGGCGGTGAACATTGCCAGAAAAGTTAAGGCGACCAAACGCCCTGTTACGCTGGAGCCTATGAGTACCTATGAGCGTCGTATTATCCACGCCGTCCTGCAAGGTGAGAAGCAAATTATAACCCACAGCGAAGGTAGCGACCCTTATAGAAACATCGTTATCGCATATAAACGCAACCAATAATAAAAATACGCCTTTATATATTGTAAAGGCGTATTTTTTTATTATCGCTTTATAGGCTTGAAATACAACATGGTAGGGGCGGGCATTGCCCGTCCCACTTATGCAGACGATAACGTCCAACCCTAAATGATAGTGCCAACAGAAATGGGACGGGCAATGCCCGCCCCTACCAATTATGTTTTTGAGGTTTTTTCTTTGACGCTTTCGGCTGACTTGGCTAGTTCTTCTAAGGCTTTGACGTTCTCTCCACCTAAGTCTTCTTCGATGGTGGTTAGCCTTGTGATTGCATCGAATATCGTTTTCCATGCGTCTGTGTAAATCATGCTACGATAGTTGATGCTGTCGGTTTTGTTTTGGTTCTCCATTAAAATCACCTCTCTTTGGCCTGAAATTTGGTGTTGCAAACCAGACCTAGATGGTGTATACTCATCCTAGGTCTCATTTTATGTGGCTGGGACACGCAGGGTGGGTCGTGTGTGAGAAGCTTTGCCCACCCTGCGTGGCTTTTTTATTTTGAACCCCAAGAAAAACCAGCCACTGACACGAGTATACAATATTCGCTAACTCTTGTCAAGAGGTTTTTGCAAAATTATCCACCTTTATCAGAAATGCCTGTCGATGATGCCTTGTATTCTCCACTTGCAACCCACAATGCGGACACGTCGTCCATCAGGATGAAACCTACCTATATGGTAATCGGAAATCACATCAAAACTGCCGTCATCCCATTGAAGAACAATAGAGCGACCGCTGGGTGCATTTCGTTGGGGACTTAGTCTATTCATAATCCAGTCATTGGATAAATCTCTAAAAAGGTCTGAAAAGCCTGCTTGGTCTAGATATTGCATATGGACAACTCTGTTAAAGTCAAAATTTGGGTGGCGGTTGGGTAAATACCAATGAAGACGTACCCGATTTGGGTGTGGGTTGTCATAATAAATCAATTCTACTGACACAACCCTCTGACTTAGCTCGTCATAACAATAGTAAAGATGGGATGGGGTGCAGGCTGTCAAAATTAGCAAAAGTGATAGGGTTGATATAGACAAAATTATCCTTCTCATATCTGGTCTCTCCTTCCAAAATAGCTGATTTTGATGCGTTTGCAAAGCACAGTGTGAATAACTTTGTGGATTACTTATAAAATGTAAGTTACTTACAAATGGCGTATTTACGCTATTTTTTATTGGAATGGCGTAAAATCAACCTTTGTGGGGATGGGTTTTCCACAGACTTTTCCACTGGTTTTTTCTACCCCCAATATTAAGGGGTTTAAGGGGCGTCCGAGCCTAAACCCCACCAAATTTTTGTATTATTTTAACATTACGCAAGGCGAACCCAGAAGCGTAGCCGATGAGAACCCCTGTCGCCACACCCGCAATTATCATCACTGGGGAATAGTAAAATAAGCCAACGGTACGTACCAAAATCGCACCAATGGCAAGCTGGGCAACACCATGGGTCACACCCCCAAAAACACTGACACCAACCACACCAAAAACGTTTGTACGCTGTACGGCAACCATAACGATAAAACTGGCAAGCCCGCCCGCAAGGCTGTAAGCAAAGCTAAAAGGGTTGCCAAACAAAAGTGCAACAATGGCAATGCGTAAAACAGCAATGGCAAAGGCGGCACGTATGCCAAAAGCATAAAGTGCCATTACGACTACAATATTAGCCAGCCCAATCTTTACAAAAGGAATTGGTACAGGCATTGGTATAAGACGCTCCAAATAAGCCATGATAATGGCAAGAGAGCCAAAAATGCCATACATGGCGACCCTTTTGGCTGTGTTAGATTTCGTCATGGCTATCCTCCTAAAGTGTTATCATAATGTCGATGTTTAAGCCGTCACGCTCGTCATCCTCCACTGCTTCCAACATTACTACGATGCGGTTAGGCAAGCAAACAATGCGTTGGAAAGTGTTGGTAAGGTCGGGCCATGTGACACATTCGCCTGTGTGGCAGGTGGCACGGCTCATACTGACCCGTCCGTTGTTTACCGAAATTACGTTAACGCCCCGCTCTGTTACAACCTCGTGGCTTCGCCCTTCCATTTCAGCTAGGGAAAGATTGTAAATCTGCTCCCCTTCTGATAGGATTATAATTCTAGCCCCTTGGGTGTTGCCACCACCTACGACAAAGACAAAAAGAAGGGCTACAGCCAGCAAAATAAACACCCCAATGGCGACAAAGTCAAGTTTTCGTGTAATTTTAATCAAGTGTATCACCTCGTCAAAATATTGTATCATAAAGCAAGGGGTTTGTATATGAAAAAAGTGTTGGAATTTTTGAAAGACCTGTTGAAATCTGCCAAAGAAAATGAAATAACCGCTTTGGCAACCAAACTAACCTATCATTTGATTTTTGCCCTGTTCCCCTTTTTGATATTCCTAATTTCTTTGGTGGGTTTTTTTAATATCCAGCCCGACCATTTGATGGAAGAAATTTCTGCCGTACTGCCATATGAAATTGCTGGCATGGTTAATGGGGTGATTGACAGTGTGGTGGACACCCGAAACCCCAGCGTACTAACAATTAGTCTTATTGTCGCCTTGTACACCGTTGCCAACGGCTTTCGTGCTGTTATGCGTGGCATAAACCGTGTTTACGGGCAAAAGGACGAAAGGCATATTGTAAAACGCTGGGCTTTATGCACTTTGTTGGTTTTGGTGCTGGCGTTCGCCATTATATCATCTCTACTTGCCCTAATATACCGTGATTTGATTTACAATCTAATTGCCACAAATTTTGCGACAAACGAGGTGGTTGAAGCCGTTTTCGGCGTTTTGGGTGTGGTTGTTGCCATTGCGATTTTGCTTTTTGCGATAATTTTAATTTACCACTTCTCATCCAGCAAGAAAAAGCGATTGTTGTATCTTTTGCCAGGGGCAGCGCTTACGATAGTGGTCTGGGGGGTGTCTGCTTGGGGTTTTAACATCTACATCAGTCATTTTTCCAACCATTCTATGATTTACGGACCGATAACCAGCATAATTTTGACTATGCTGTGGCTCAACATTATATCCATCACAATTCTGCTGGGCGCACAGTTAAATGCCCAATTGTCGCTATTTAGGATAAGTGGAAATGACTAAAAAAATTATTTTTTGATAAATTTTTGAAAAACTCTTGACAAAAGTTTGTACGCTATGGTATATTGTGTAATAAATACATTATTAGTTTTTGAAAATAAACTTTAAGGGAGGTTAAACCATGTATCTATTAGCTTTACTTTGTGTTGTTTGTGCTCCTGTGCTTATAAAAGCTCTTTCGGTAAAAGGCGGCGGCGGTGCAGGTTGATTATTTTTGTACACATACAAATTTAGGAAATAGTAGGTGAGGTCTTTTGACAAGAGATGAACTAATTAAGGAAGGGCTTTCTATAGCAATTAATGATAATCCCAAAGCTATAGAGGAAATGAAGGGTAAGTTATCAGACTATCTTGACAAAAATGGAAGCGACCCTCAAATAAGGGACGTTATTCGTGTTCTTGAAACTTATTTAGAAGAATACAAGAATAGTGACTTTGAAATGTGTTGCGAGATAGCAGAGCCTATTTTTGATAGACTTTCCAACCCAAGTAATTGGGATTTTTATGATATTGTAATACTGCATATGGTTGTAGATTATGCGGGAACGTATAGTCAAACCTATGAGATTGCAGAAAACATCTTGAAAAAACTTGAAGAACATAAGCACCGAAAGACTTATAAAAATATAAAAATTTGGACTTTTCTAAATTCAATGTTGCGTATGCTTAGGGCAAAATATTTTGAAATGGATGATTTGGTTATACCAGAAGATTTAGATAAAAAATTTTCTAATTATTTTGATATTTTCATGGAAATTTCAAATGACCGTGAATTTGATGTTCTAAGAGAAATTGCCAGAATTCGTAAAGGTCTTTTCTATAATGATGTAGAGTTGACAAATAGAGGCTTTGAGCGATTAAAAAAACTAAGGGTAAAGGACGTTTACAAGATGATGGAAAAAGATGTCCAGGAGTTTGGTTTCCTCACCGATGCCCGAAAAAGCAAAAACCAGCTTCTTATAACCATCGGACAAAATTTACATAAATTACGCACCGAAGCCAACATGTCAGTGAAGGATTTGGCAAAAGTAATTGGTAGGGCGCCACATTACATTAGTAATGTGGAAGCTGGAAAGCAAGTTGCCTCACCTAATACCCTAACTACGCTGGGCGATTTCTTTGGCGTAGCGACAAGCTATTTTCGTGGCACAGGGAACGGTGGCGATGATGCCGTTGAAAAAGAAAGGGCGTTGATTATTGCGGATATAAATAGTCGTATCCAAAATTTTAGCCAAGAAAATCTAAAATATATTCATAATATGGTAAAGGGGTTTCCAGCTAACAAGGACTAAAATCAAATGACACCTAAAAAATAACGCCATTGCAGGGAAACCGCAATGGCGTTAGATTATTTGCTAGGAAAAGTTAGCTTTCTCAAAACGGTCTAAGAGGTCTTTGAAAACGTCCATAGCCGCTTGGATTGGGGCAGGTGTCGTCATGTCTACCCCTGCTTTTTTAAGTAGTTCTACGGAATAGTCGCTACTGCCACTTTTTAGAAGTCCAAGGTATTTTTCCACGGCAGGCGTACCCTCTTCACGGATGGCTTTTGACAATGCAATTGCAGAGCAGTAGCCCGTGGAGTATTGATATACATAAAACGCACGGTAGAAGTGGGGTATTCTGCTCCACTCATAAACAATGCGGTCGTCAATTACGATGTGGTCGCCGAAGTATTTGTAAAGCAAGTCTTTGTAAAGCTGGTTAAGGGTTTGGCTGTTTAGAGGCTTGCCCTCTTTTGCCATTTCATGGGTTATCATTTCAAATTCTGCAAACATGGTTTGGCGGAATACTGTCCCCTTAAAGCCTTCCAAAAACTCATTAAGCAAATAGCTGTGTTTTACCTTATCGTCGGTGTTTTTAAGCATATGCTCCATAACCAAGGCTTCATTTACTGTGCTGGCAACCTCTGCTAAGAAGATGGTGTAATTGCCATAAACCTTTGGTTGGTTTTGGTGGGTGTAGTAGGTGTGAAGGGCATGACCCAGTTCGTGGGCAAGAACGAACATATCACCGATTGTGTCGTCATAGTTCATAAGAACATAAGGGTGTGGCAAGCCGTACATGCCCCATGAATACGCCCCTGTCGCCTTGCCTTTGTTTTCGTAAACATCAGTCCAATTTTCGTCATAGCATTTTTGGATAATACTTTGATATTCTTCGCCAAGGGCAGCGACCCCTTCTAAAACGGTGGTTTTGGCCTCTTCCCAATCCATCTTAATATCAGCGTCTTTTACAATCGGGGCATAAATATCGCAGAACTCTAACTTATCAACGCCAAGGCAACGCTTGCGTAAATCCAAATAGCGATGGAAAAGAGGTATGTTTTTGCTAACAGTGTCAATCAAATTTTTGTAGATGGACACGGGGATGTTGTTTTCAAACAAAGCAGCATCCAGAGCTGATTTGTAATTGCGGGCATCGGCTTGGAAGTTGTCGTTTTTCACAGAGTAGTTATAAGCTTCCGCAATGGCGTTTTTCTGCTTGATATATGTGTCATAGAATAGCTCATGCACGTTACGGCGTAGGGTGCGGTCGTCATTTTGCATCAAACTTCCGAAGCGTCCTGCTGTTACCTCGTGCTCCCCGCCTTTGCTGTCCTTTGCCTTGCCGAAAACCATGTCCGTTTGGGTCATCATGCGGAAAATGCTGTTGGGTGCGCCTCCAATTTCTGAGGCTTTCGCCAAAAGTTCCTCTTTGTCTGGGGACAGGATATGGGCTTGTTTGCGGAACAAATCGTGAAATACATGATTGTAAACTTCCAAACCTGGGGTCTGTGATACAAATTCTTTAACTTTAGCTTCACCAATTGCGATAATTTCTGGCTCTACAAAGCTGGTTGCTGCCTGTAACTGCACGGCAGAACCTCGCATTTTATCCCTCATACCTTGGTATTTAGCGTTTCCTGTGTCCTCATCGCATTTAAGGGCGGCATACAAAAATAGCTGACCACCCTCTTGCTCCAAGGCGTCTTGGGCTTTTAGACATTCCAACAACTTTGCTCCGCTTTCTCCCATTTTGCCCTCAAAAGCTTTGATTTTAGGGATTTGTGCCATGCAAGCTTCCAAGCGACTTGCCCACTCGTCGTCAGTTTTGCAAACGGTGGTCAAATTCCACTTGTCTTTTTCTGCAACCTGCTCTCTGGTTTTCAATTCTGCCATTACAATTACCTCCAAAAGTTTTTTATATTCTTTTATGGAATATTAGTTATTTGATGATTTTCTTTAATACCTTATTCATATTATTTACAGCCACATCGCCAGTTAAACGAAATGACTTCTTTTCACGCCCTTGGTGCAGCAGTTTAATTTTATGGTGTATATATTGGGTGTCGGAAAAACCACGGTCAAAAACCTTTTCAAATATGGCGATTGATGCGTCATAACCCGCTTTTATCATACGGTCTATGGCTTCTGGGTTGAAGGACAGGGAACTTTTGATAATCCCTTCATCCAAAAAGTTAATTTTTATCAGTTTGCTGTCAAATGTTTCGTTTTCAAAGGTGTAGTTATCGTTGTCGAAGTGGACTACAATAGCGTAATCTATGGGTAGTTTAGTCAGGGGCTTCACTGGGATATTATCCACCAAAGCACCATCCACATATTTTGTACCAGAAATTTCTACCGCACGGGAAAACACAGGCAAAGTCACACTTGCAAGCAAAAAGTCTGGCACATGACTTTGCTCTACTCGACTTAAATGTATGTAATTTAACCTTCTTTTATTGATGTTTAGGAAAGTGCCATAAAAACCAGCGGGACACGGGGTAGCATCTTGGCTTATCTTGCCCACAAATTCTGGTATAAAGGACGAACGAAAATAAGCCTTTGTAAAGCTGGAAAAGCTGGCGAATTTAAGTCCCCGCCACGCCTGCTCTGTAACCCCCATCTTTTTCTGCAAAAAGGCATAAGCATTAAGCACCCCCACGGAAGAAGCACTTATGTATTTAATTTGCGTATCGCCGAAAAAATCCCCAATTGCCTTAAAAACGCCTATCTGATAAGCTCCTTTTGCAAAGCCACCAGACAGAACAAGACCGATATTCGGTTGGATGTCCATTTTCATCTCCAAAACTGTAATGTGACAATTTTAACAAAAATCCTTACCCTTGTCAAGCTGATTTGGACGTGATATAATTAAACTATATTTGAATAATCGGAGGTAAAATTTGTGAATCCAAAAGTTAAAATTGAAATGGAAAATGGCGGTGTTATGACCTTGGAGCTGTATCCAGAGGTTGCACCCATCAGTGTCGAGAACTTTGTAAACCTTGCAGGCAAGGGATATTATGACGGTTTAATTTTTCACCGTGTTATCCGTGGATTTATGATACAGGGCGGTTGCCCTGATGGGCAAGGCACGGGCGGTCCTGGACACCAAATTAAAGGCGAATTTGCCCGCAATGGTGTCGAAAATGATATTGTACATGAGGCTGGGGTTATCTCCATGGCACGTAGCCAAGACATGGACTCTGCTGGTAGCCAGTTTTTCATTGTACACGAAACTGCACCACATTTAGATGGCTCTTATGCCGCTTTTGGGCGGGTTTTGGAGGGTATGGACGTGGTTAACCAAATCGCAGAAATCCCAACAGACATGGGCGACAGACCAGAGCAAGAGCAGAAAATCAAAACCATCACCGTCCTATAAAACTAACATTTTTTTCCTCTTAATGAATATGCTTTAATGACAAGCCTATTCTAAGGAGGAATTTTTTATGGACATTGATGATTTGAAGATGCAAACCTTAACACAACCCCGCTCGGAAGCACGTGCAAGATATGCACGCAACCCAGCCGCATCTGCAAGGTCAGGTGCAGGAATTGCCCGCACAAGACCATTAAATAAAACCCCCCGCCCACGTCTAAGAGAACCCCAATTAAAAACATGGAAAGAGCGTGCTTTGTTCCAAGGTATCATTTGTGCTGGCTTTTTGGCTGTGCTTTTGGTTTTTAATATTATAGATTCCGCCCCAACAAACGCTGTGACAGCTTGGATGGACAGAAACTTATCTTACGATATTTTTGCCGAAGACGGTGTTGGGGGCTGGACAGACCGCCTATTAGCAATTTTTAATAATGACCCAACCCCAACAGATTACGCTGATGTAACCCCGACACCCGCCACTCCCGCAAGCACACCAACTACAACCACACCAAATTCTTGGGTTGACGAAAGTATTTTAGAAGAAATTAATAGTGATGACGGAAACTAGTGCTTGCACAATCCCCGCAGATTTGGTATTATTATCTAAATACCATTCTGCGGGGTTTTTTATATGTCACGTCATTGCCTGTGTTTACGTAAAAATGATAACAACTTGTTACACATCCTCGCCCTAGAGGAGCTGGACAAGCCTTTTTACAGCGACTTTCGCCCTATCAAACAAACCAAGGACGAAGAAGAAGCCTTTGAAGCCGTGAAGGAAATGGTGAAAGATTTTTGTAAGCCGTTTTGGGACAAGGGACAAGCCCCCGACTTTCAGCAGTTTAAGGCTTGGGCTTGGAAAGGACGTGAGATGCGGTGATAAATCGTAAATGGCTTCTAACCATGGCGGGGATTGTTTCCGCAATCTCTTTGCTGGGCATAATTTTACTGACAGGCGCCCACATCCCCTCTTTTGGTATGTGGTTTTACTACTGGCAATACGATGCAAACGACACATACAATGTGGTGCAAATGTACCCCGCTGACCTGCACGTCGTTACCCGCCATATGCTGGATTATCTGCTGGGAAGGGAATATGACTTGCAAATTTACATCCCAGTGGCTGGGGAGGTTCGCCCATTTTTCGGCGACATCGAAATCCGCCATATGATAGATGTGCAAACCATGACCCGCATTTCCTTTCTAGTTCGCAACATTTTTATCGGGCTTTTGTCGGTGTCGGTTGCTTTGTTTTTCTTTGCTAGAAACCAATGGCAAATATTTTGGAAAAGCTGGAAGTGGACTTCTGCAATCACCTTCACAACTTTGGCGGTTCTAATTGGGATAATATCCTTTAACTGGAACAGGGCATGGGTTGTTTTCCACGAAATCTTTTTTAACAACGATTATTGGATACTACGCCCGCAAGTCGACCTATTGATAAACATTGTGCCATACGATTTTTTCTTTACGCTGTCGGTGTTTATGGGCATCTTTTTCGCTGTGGGTTGTGTATTAATGTTTGCCATATCTGCAATAATGGTTAGGAGGAACAAGAAATTTTCTGGTCTATAGTCCTACAAATCCTTATAATTTTGGGATGGGTACTGCTAGGGATAATCGCCCTTTTGCTTGCCATTATTTTGCTTGCATTGTTTTCCAAATTGCGGTATGATATAAAGGTACACAAGGACGGGTTAGACGACCCTTGGCTGTATAAAATAAAAGTTAGATGGTTTGCATGGATTGTTAGCCTTACCATGGATAATGATAACGAACCTATTGCACGTATTTTCGGCATTAAAGTAAAATTGCCAGAAACGGGTGACAGTGACAACGAAACGAACAAAGAAGCAGAAAAGCCCCACCCAGAGCAAGTGCGAGCCACAGAAACCACAGAAAAACGGCTGGATGTGGCACAAGAAAAACAAAAACGCAAGGTCGCTAAACGCAAAAGGCGGGAAAAACGCAAAACCCCCAGCCGATGGGACAAAATCAAAGAGTTATATGAACAAATCGGCAAAGACCATCTAAAAGAAATTATAACCCTTGGTTTGGCACTTATAAAAAACATCATAAAGAAAGTTATGCCCAAAAAATTTAAGTTGCGGGGCAAATTCGGCACTGGCGAACCTGACACAACAGGCATGGCACTGGGTGGTGTTAGTGTTTTATCTACCGTGCTGGACATCCACATGGAAGGCAATTTTGAGGAAAAGGACTTACAACTTAACCTACACGCCCGTGGCGGTTTGCGGTTGTTTAGCCTAATACGGCTTCTGCTTCGCTTCTGGTTTAACCAAGAAATTAAGCGTTTACGAGCCATCATTAAAACACACAATAACAAAAATAAAAATATAATTGTGACGAGAAAGGGTGTAAAATATGGCAACAGAACTAAACCTAAACATGGTTAAAATGTTTGAACAAATGGAGGGTTTTGTATCCTCTAAAACAGTGGTAGGCGAGCCTATGAAAGCTGGCGACACTACCATAATCCCGCTGGTTGACGTAAGCTTCGGCATGGCTGGCGGTTCTACAGACGACAAGAACAAAAATGACGAAAAGTCTTTGGGAGGTCTTGGTGCAAAAATCAAACCTTCTGCTGTCCTTGTTATCACCAACGGCAATGTGCAACTGGTAAACATCAAGCATCAAGACAGCGTAAACAAGCTAATTGACATGATTCCATCCATCACCAACAAACTGGATTTAGGGGGTCTTTTGGGCGGTAAAAAGAAAAAAGCTGGGGAAGCCAAAGACGCAGACAAGCCAGACATAATGTCAGCCCCGCCAATGGGTCTGTAATTCGCAATTAAAATTTAGGGGGATTTATTTATGAGCTTTGAAATTGTTGTGGATTCGTGTTATAACCTAGGAAATGCCTATGCACAAAAGCATAACCTAAATGTGCTAAGCCTTGCTTATATTGTAGACGGCAAGGAACACGCTGGTTACACCAAAGGACAAGAGCTGGATTATGCTGCGTTTTATGGTCGCCTGCGGGAGAAAGCTTCGGCAAGCACCGCACAAATAACCAGCGTGCAAGCAGAAGAAATGTGTCGCCCAATTTTAGAAGCTGGCAAAGATATGTTATATCTTGGCTTCTCCAGCGGGTTGTCTGGCACATTCTCCGCCGTTCGCACTGCTTTGGAGGAACTTAAAACAGAATTCCCAGACCGTAAAATTTATTATGTTGACTCACTATCAGTAACGGTGGGGCTTGGTCTTTTGCTGGAATGTGCCGTAAATATGCGTGAAGAAGGCAGGTCAGTAGAAGAAACCCATGCTTGGTTAGAAGATAATAAACAAAAAGTTTTACATTTCTTTACCATTGACGATTTGTTCCATCTAAAGCGTGGTGGTCGCCTGTCTGCAACAAAGGCTTTGATGGGTTCAGCCCTTAATGTGAAGCCCACGCTAATGGTTAATCCCGAAGGCAAGCTTGTACCCATCGGCAAATCTAAGGGGCGTAAAAAAGCCTTGGATTCCGTTATAGAATGTACCCAACACGTGGACGCTGGGCTTTTTAACAAAATTTTTGTGGTGCATGGTGATGTGGCGGATGATGCCAAATATGTGGCAGATGGCATCAAAGCAAAAAATCCTTCTATGGAAGTAGAGGTTTTTTACCTTGACCCCGTTATCGGTGTCCACGCAGGACCTGGGGTTGTTGCTACAATTTTCATGTCCAGCACTTACAAACGCAACAGTTAAATTACCGTAACTTCTAGAGTGGGGGCTTGCCCCCCCACTTTTTTATATGGTAGGGGCGGGCATTGCCCGTCCCACTTATGCAGACGATAGCGTACAACCACAAAGAATAGTGCCAGCAGACATGGGACGGGCAATGCCCGCCCCTACCAGTTGAAAGTTTTGTTGCAAAAAGTTCCAATTATTTTCAAAAAAGGCTTGACAATTACATAAACAGACTGTAAAATATAAATAAGGGCTAAGGCGACAGCCAAATCCCCACTTACACAATCCTTTGTAAATGACTTGTATAAAGTTGCCTGTCTGGACAAATTCTTGGCAGAATACAGACAGGCAACACCTACAAGTCCATCACAGACCTGAGATAATTCTACCATCTCTCAGGTCTCATTGTCAAGCACAATTTACCTTGACACAAATCAGAGAGGAGAATTACACATGGAACCAATCCCAATTAAACTCGACAAATTAGGTAGATTAGTAATACCCCGTGAATTTAGAAGAAAGTTAGGTGTATTACTAGACCCTGGTTCAAAAGTAACCCTAATAAAATCGGACAATGACACATTAATTATCCAAAAAGCAAAAAAGGGCTGTCAATCACCATACACAAAAGAACCAAGCGAACTAGGTATAGTAGAAATAGGCAAAGAATTAAGAGAATCCATGGGATGGAACATTGACACCCACTTAGGCATAAACGATAATATCATCGCCATAAGACCACTAGAACCAGAACAGGTAGAACAAGTGGAGCAAAAAGAAGAAAAGCGTAAAAGCGAAACAACAATAGTAGGGTAGGGGCTTGCCCCTACTTTTTTGTATGCAGGCATGGGGCGAGCAATGCTCGCCCCTACCTAGTATTGCCTAGCTTTTAATGGTTAGCAAAATTTCTCGCAAAACCTTGCAAGCAGTTGCAGTGGAAACTCCGCTGGGGTCAAAATTGGGGGCAAGCTCTACAATATCACAACCCACAATGTTCAAATTTTGCAGAAACATTAGGTTGTGACGCAATTCTTCAAAGTTAATGCCACCAGCTTCGGGCGTGCCTGTTCCAGAAAAAATTGATGGGTCAAGCACGTCCAAATCAAGCGTAAAGTAGAAAGGCACATTAAGCTCCGACAATTCCGCTACCATTTTGGGTGTAACCCCATTGGCAATATGCTCCCTAGCCCAGTAAAATTCATCTCTTGTGCCACTACGTATACCATATTGGAAAATGCGTCCATCCCCTAAAATATCGTGGCAACGGCGTATTACTGTGGCATGGGAAAGTTTTTCGCCTAAATACTCATCCCGCAGGTCGGTGTGGGCATCAAAATGTATGATATGGAGGTCTGGATGTTTTTTAGCTATAGCTCGTACTGCTCCCAAAGTCACCAGATGTTCTCCCCCTAACATCAGCGGGATTTTATTATCATTGATAATTTCTGATGTGGCTTGCTCGATAGTTTGTAGTACGGTTTCCGCCTTGCCATAAAGCTCCAAATCGCCAGCATCATAAACTTTTGCATCATCTTCCAAATCTTTGTCCAAATATGGGCTGTAAGTTTCTAAACCGTAACTTTCTTGCCGCATTGACGCAGGACCAAACCTTGCACCAGGGCGATTAGACGTGGTGGAATCATATGGTGCACCGAAAATTACAATGCCTGCTTCTTCATAATTTGCATCACAGCCTAAAAAATTTTGAATGTTCCCTTTTTTATTTATCATTTGGTCATCCCCTTAGGAGTTTTTGGTATAAACCATTATAGCACGAAGCAGGTGGCTGTTTCAACATAAAAAAACACCGCCCTAATGGCGGTGTTTTTTTATGTTAAGGATAATAATTATCCTAGAAGTTGCAAGATAGATTGTGGAGCTTGGTTACCTTGAGCAAGCATAGCAGTTGCAGCTTGTTGTAGTACATTAGCTTGGGTTAGACGCATCATTTCTGCACCCATGTCAGCGTCACGGATACGGGATTCGGCTGCGGACATGTTTTCAGAGGCTACGTTTAGGTTGTTGATTGTGAATTCTAGACGGTTTTGGATAGCACCAAGACCTGCACGAAGGGCGGACATGTCGTCGATTTTGTCGTTGACTGTGTCGATGGCTGCGTTAAATTCAGCATGGGTAGTGTTACCAGTAACAACACCATCAAAAGCACTTACAGCAGCATCAGCGTCAGCAATTTGGTCAAGTTGCTCAACAATATCAATTACGTTACCATCAGAATCACTGTCAGCACCTACTTGAAGGTTGAAAGAGCCAGTCAACAAATCGCCGAATACAGCTTCGCCGTTGAAAGTAGCGTTGTCCCAAATACGAGTGACTTCAGCGCTTATTTGAGATAATTCGTTATCAATATGGGCTCTTTGTTCTTC
>Ga0136643_10004517_pt1 | contig 19219 bp, 9 predicted proteins | sample TergutLab28metaG_FD_96883 | JGI IMG/M metagenome (GOLD analysis project Ga0136643, IMG submission 96883) | Labiotermes labralis P1 segment gut microbial communities from Petit-Saut dam, French Guiana - Lab288 P1 (version 3) (version 3) | ecosystem: Host-associated > Arthropoda: Insects >...
CCGTTGCGCTGACCACGTGACACCCCTCTATCCGCAAAAGTTGGCACTAACTTCGCCGACCGGCGGCGGCCGCTCTGTCGGTATAGTTCGCGTGCGGACTAAGGCCACGGAGTTTAGTTAGAGTTTAGTAGACAATATGAAGCTCGAAATTGGGTAAATTTCACCAACCTGTTATTTCTGACTCTCCACAAATAAGCACAATTAAATCTGCAGCCTCTACGCAACATGTTAGTTTCATTCAAGAAGAATAATTATTAAATACATAGTAAGAGAACATTTATATGCCATAAAAAGCAGCTGTAGCAGAAGAATACTACCATGAGTTACGGCCTGAAAACAACACCTGCTAAGTACGGCTACTGGAGGCTGCAAAATAAATTACCGCAGTGAACTCAGTCCTAAAATGCCACAGGAAATTGAGATATGAATAATGGTGAAAGGTGGAACAGGTCTTTCTGTCTTCTAGGTTAACCAGTAGGCTTGAATCATACTTCTTCTGACACGAGTAATCGTTCGATAAACTCGGTAAAGGTTTACTACTTCCTGTGCCTGTCATGAAGGCGTATGGGGAATAGGGATGTGGCTCCACGCATTATTAATCTCTGCAATAGATGGAAGTGAGTGGTTAGCTTCATGCCCCGATAGCTTTGGCCCCGGGGAAAGGGCCAGTGGTACCCACTGACTAGGAGGTTGGCACAGCCATCCTATTTGGGTATTTTCAAGAAGCGATAAATCTATTACTCCTAAAAAGAAACGAAACATGATTTCTCGGTCGACCAGCCTGTAGCTAGTCACTATAACAACTATGTCACTCCGGTTCCAAAAATTCAATTACTGAATGAATCACAAAATGGTGTACAATTTAGTCAGAAAATCTAAATCGACCAGATTGCTGTGGAGACGTGGCTTAAAGAAGAAAATGAATCTGGAAGAGGATTTCTTTCCGGTTTTGATGATCATAAACCCTAATTTTTTAAATTACCCATTGTATTGTAAGTCACAATTCAATGAAAACACCTATACGTTTAATAGTAACAAAAGATTCTAGACAGGTTCAGTAAGACCGCTTGGAAAGTACTGAGTACTTTGCTACACTTTTCTTGTTGCACTGCACGTTGGTACGAAGAGTTGCCCGTTTAAAGACGGTACAGCAAAAAAAAATCACAGTTGTAGCACTTCATTTGGTCTTATCTGTCGTCATCAATGAGGAGCGTGTAGATGAGTGACATCCATATCTATATTCTGACAGCGTGTGTCGAATCTTCCTCAGAACACCGACGAACCTTACGGAATTTTCGTGGTTTTCCTCCGCCCCCCCCTAAAAATGCCGGGATAATACCTGCATTATTTCCAGAAGCTTTCTTTGCACAAAATTTCCAGACGATTATTCACTTATCGTCCAACCATTCGACGCTATATAGCCGAGACATTGAATTCGCCGTTAAATGAAACAAGAAAAGGTACTTATTCTCTGTGTAATTATTTTATGAAATTACTCTCTAACACTGTCTCTCTTTCTCTTTTCAGATACAACGACAAATGGAGGCGCAGGCTGTGCTCTGGCTTAGCAGACTTTACCTTAAAACTCCAGGTAAAGTCAACGAAGACGTAACGTTATTCCTGTTCCCGCCATGAAGGTATGTGGGGGAGTGGTGGCAGACATCCAAGCGTTCTTAACCTTGTTGCTGCTTCGAGGTAAGCGGCCACCTTCATGCCCCAGCCGCTTTACTGCTGGGGAATGATCCCCGGAATAGAGGTCTGCATAGGCCCCAGGGCTTGGGAGGCGAGAGACATCTCCCTGTGCAGAGAATCGAACAACGATTCCACGATCGCCAAGTATCCAACCTAAACTCTAAAATGACTACGCTGTCCCGGTTTTCACTAAGCCGGCGACAGTACCTAAAAACAGACAGAAAGCGTGGAAAGTACACAAAAACAGATTTTAGAACATAATTGACATAGAGCTGTTTGTTGTAGCGTTCAAAAGCAAATCTAAGTGCCAACTATTACCTAAAAATTGTATAAGAATGTAAGTATCATATAACAAAATATGTTTATAATTTTTTTTTGTAGTCCGAACGTAACCCCAGCAACAGACCAAATACTGGATCGAATATTCTTACATTATTTAGGAGTTCCCTTCGGTGCAGAAGTTAACAGTCACTATGTGATTGCCGCGCCCTAGGCTAGGCGGTTAGCGCGAAATGCAAAGTCGGACACCCGGGATTTGTGATGGACAGAATGATTCTTGGTAAGGCTTTTCTCAGACTACCTCGTTTTACCACTGTAATTATCACGCCACCAATGCTCCATACACAATTATAATCTCATGAAATTACAGAGTACTTAAATGGCACTTAAATAGGGCTTTATATACCACGCAAAGATAATGATGAATGATTTGTAGGTTACGATATCAAATAACACCGCCCTTACCTACTTCACCATTGAGTATTTCGGTTTTCGCCTGCAGAGACATGTAATATCAAGACAGACGTCACATCAGAATACCCAATAAACTGGCAGAAATTCAAAGTGCACAACAGAACTTAAACTGTAACGGCTCGAGTCTTTTGAAATGTTATGCCGCGTAGTGATTTACAAGTCCACACGGCGTAACATTGTAGAAACTCGAATCTTTCAGCAAAGCTGCTCTAACAACCTTCAGTCTTGTAGGGTTTATGCTGCTCTGTGTCCCATTCTGGAAGGTTTGTGTTCTAAATGAGACACACGCCCTCTCCCCATTTCCCCATAGATACAAGCCGAAATTACAGCCCCTGCTGAGACAAAGTCTAACTCCTTTGATGTACGGATGGAATGATTTGCAAGAATAACGTCTGAAGGTATGTTGTGATACACAGTCACAGATCCCTTCTTTTTCTGTGATAACCTGCTCTTTCGCGTGTAGTACGCAGCAGAAATGCGTCCAAGCGGTCGGTTAGATTGACCTTCCTATGCCAGCAGAAAGAACCGACAGAACAACCAATGGAAAGGAAAGGATGAACTGGCAGAATTGGAAACCAATACTCCGCCAGGTGTGTGAGATGGGGAGCCAACTGCCGAATAAAAAACTCCAATGTCCTCCGCTATGTAATCGGAGTCACAGCGTCGGGTGGCAGGAGGCGTTGCAGGCAGTGTATCAGACAATTTTCTGAATGAAAAAGTAAAGCAAAGTTTTCTCAAGCGAACGCCAAGAAGGCATATGGGGTAGTGGCAGTACAACTCCACACATTCTTAACTTCAGCACTGAATGGAGAGGAATGATTAGCTTCACTCTTCGGCTGCTTTATCATAGTGGAAACAGTCCTCGGTACCAACCGGACAGGAGGGTGATTGGGGCACAGAGTCGGTCTGGACGCTTTGGAGAAGAGTAAAATCTCTGGTCCTGCAGCGAATCGAAGCAGGATTCCTCAAGATTCCAGCCCGTAGACTAGTCTGTATAACGAACAGAAAGGCAGTTAATGTACATTGAAAAGCCTATAAATCTGATGTGTGTTTGACCGTGCATCGTTGACATAAATAAAGTAGATGACCAACTAGATGCAACAGTAATAATTTATTGATCATCAGATTAGCTGAACATGTTTCGGGCAATTCTTTACCCATCTTCAGGAGCGTAAGACTGTGAATTACAGCATGTGGTATAATGTCCCCAGATTGTTGTCGGTCGGAGGCCTGGATTGCGGCGGCACGGGTTGTGTGTTCGGTGTGAAGGGTGTTGCTCGAGCAACCCCCTTCACACCGAACACAAATTGTTATTGTTGCATCTAGATGGTTATCTACTCCATTTATTGAAAAACCTGTATTTTCTCCGCACAGTACATTCATGTGCTTAATAATGTATGAAGTAACAGAAAATATTTCCTCAAAGAGCATAAGAAGGTTTGTTCTGAAAATGGCGAATCAGTATTCTTATTATAGAAATTAATGTTTAAATATAATTTACATGAATATGAAAACTGCAACCCAAGTACAGTAACTGAGCATCGTCTCTCCTCTGCATCATACTCAGTACCACCCACATCCAATCACTTGAAACACTTTCATTTCCCAATGCTTTATAATGGCAATTCGGCAATGCCAGTGTATTCTCTAACGAGTAAAATGTTCGGTCAGTTTCCTTGTGTCTCGTTTGGAAAACTCTGTACTGCATAAGCATATTGTGACATTGAAGGCATCTGTGTTACTCGTAGCCCTCAGCTGGTCAATACAGAGTGTAATAAAAGGCATAAAACAACTTACCACTTGAGAATAAGAAGATATATTGTTAAATTTTTAAAAGTTGGATCCAGGACACCGTAGATTTACAGTGTATAGCCCACAGGCGGGAAGACCGAGGATTCGTCTTTCGAGTTTCGGCAGATGCAAGAGATTTTTCTGTCACTTAAAGAGTAACAACTGGTTCTGGGGTCCACCCAACCTTCTACACTAAGTTTATCGTGGGCGCTTTCCCTAAAGAAAAAGCGGCTAGAGCGTGAAGCTAACCATTCGCCCCGTCTAAAGACAAGGATACGAATGGTAACCTACGCCTCGACTCCCTTTTGTATCTCCATGACGTGTAAACTGGACAATGTCAACACTGTACAGGCTGAAGTGAAGTCAGAATAGGAAGATGCCTCTTCTTGCAAGGCGGAATGAATATGATGAAGATGATAATGGCAAAGATGATAAGGAAGCAGAAGAAAGATTACAAGAAGGAGAAGAAGAAGAAGGAGAAATAACTTGGAAGATAAATTATCGTTGGAGACGAAATATAGTTTTACAGATACATTATCATCAATGGGGAATGAAGCCGTCGGTGTCCCTAACTAAGAGAGGTCCAAAAAAGCCGTAAGCTTGGGTTCAATCTATTCTGAAATTCATCAACAAATGTTCAAGCGTAACGTACAGTATTCACGATTAGATTCAGAAGACAAACGCGCAGTAAGGATATTAAAATACACAAGAACCTTTCGTAACTCTCTTCATGTTTCGTTTCTCCATAATCTCAGTAGATCCGGTCTGAAGGTCTTTTGAACGTCAGTAAGCCGAACCCCATTACGCACACCACACATTACGAGGGACGCTGCTTACTGCTTACACCAGTGCATGTAACCGTACCACAAAAATCTGCGTTTTACAACTGTCTTCCTAAGGATTAACCCGTGAGGTGTGAAACATGAAGAAGACGTCAAAAATAGAAAAATCTAATCAGAGTATTAATTTGAAAAATGCACATTTCGTTGGTTTATGTTATAAAATTATATCACAGTGCACAGTACAAAAACATAAAATAAGTAACACTTCTTTTCTTACTTCGCGGACCGGTGAAAATTGGGTCGCCTAACAGCAGCAGCCTGCGGCACACCGTTTGATAAACACTGGTTCATATGACCTACACAAGAACAAAAAAAAACGAATTTCATCCACCACCAAACTGCCGTTCTAACTCTCATACGCATGCGTACATTTATGGTAACAGGAAATTAGCACAAGCGATGTTTGAAGCCTGCTTTTCAAGCCCGGTGACCAAATGTGTTCAGTGTCTCAGGAGCCACGAGCACAAGATACAAAGTTTGTTGCAAGACACGAGACTCTTACTTTGTAAGAACGTGAAACAGTGTCCGAAGGCGATTAGTATGTAAATATTCTCACATTGTGTAATATGGAGGCTTTGACAGTTTAGCAGTCACATGTAGGATACAACAAATTAACAACCTAAACGAAGAATTTTATTACTAGCATATTTCAGTAGCTGTTCTCAGTAGCCGCGCGGTCTAAGGCGCGTGTCTGCGGCCACTCACTTGCTGGGCATGCGGGTTCGAATCCCGCCGGAGGCATGGATATCTGTCTCTTGTGAATGTTGTGGGTTGTACAGGTAGAGGTCTCTGCGACGGGCCGATCACTCGTCCAGAGGAGACCTACCGAGTGTGGTTTGTCTGAGTGTGATCTCGAAACCTCGCACAATGAAGAGGCCTAGGTCCTCTAGGGCTGTCGAGCCAAGAAAAAAAATGTTTTAGTAGTTTAAGGATATGAGGCGAAGCTTCACATCCCTAGGGACCAAGAGCTAAGTTATAGTTTTGTATACTTCAATGTTCCTACGTTGTAAGATCGTACATTTTCGGTGTGAAAGTACCCTCTGTCTCACGAGGTTCGTCATCCCCGTTGTGTTCTATGAAACAACTAATGTACAGTGTGTGTACTTGTCTAACACAACTATATTTATTGGTAGAATATAAAGTATTTTCTACATAAGGTACAACTACATGTTTCGGCGGTTGATAATGGCCATCTTCAGGTTGTACATGAAATACTTATTAAGCAGTTATACAATACACACATAGGCTGATTATATGGGTTAGGGAGGGGGTAAAGTGGGTATGAGATCTCGTATCTGTCAGAAAGGTTGGGCGGTGTGGGTTACATGAAGGGTTCATTCTGTTACCAAGCTATGTCTAAGTTCATTATAGTTAAATCTAAGGTAGGTATCATATTATGTCTATGTGTGCTGCGTAATTATACTAAAGTATAAAATATACAATGCACAATAATGTGTAGCATCTGTGACTATAATTTTAGGTTTATAAACTTACTCTAGTTGTTAGCAGTATCTCACTGTTTTACATAAATCAGATCTCGTGCCCACTTTACCCCCTCCCTGCCCCATATAAACAGCCCATGTATGTATTGTATAAATTCTTAATAAGTATTTCATATACAACCTCAAGATGGCCATTATCAAGCGCCGAAACATGTAGTTGTGCATTATGTAGAAAATACTTTATATTCTACCAATAAATGTAGTTGTGTTATGCTAGTACACACACTCTTCATTAGTTACCTTCTCTCATTAATACTGCACTATCTGCTACCCAAACATTCACGCGGCCAGATGACACTAAATGAACGCCCGCTGCGTTTCATCCTACGCACCATCTCTAAGTTTCTTAAATAATCGCATTCCACGAAAAATATGCACTGTCTCTTCTACTGTCACAAAGCAAACTGAAATTAAACCGAAAATAATAGAGATTTTTTTAAATGATTTATGACCCTTTAAAAGTCGGGTACGAAAACAATTTGCAGAAGTTTCAATTACATATTCATGATTGCGAAATGTTAGCTTATTGGATGAAAATTCCTGTCGATTCAAGGTATTCCTCCGCTTTCAACATCCAGCATCCCTAGTGAATATTGAACACCGTCAGTACTTGAGGCAATGCAGATAGGAAGGCTTAAAACACATCCTCGTTACCACAATCCCCACTCAAGCCTGGGAGAAATAATACACTTCTGTAGCTCGGCTTACACTTAATAAAACTTTGATTTATGGAACTGTAATTTAGCTACGGTACGCCCAGCGTGTAATCCATACTTCGTCTCGGTGAGTTTCTCAAGTTTCCGTTATGCGGCTTAGTTTCCAAGTTTCTACGTCTGTAATATTTAACTTTACTGCATGGAAGATAACTTCCTTTTAACAATTACTGCAAGCGTTTGTCTTCGGCAAGAGGCATTTAATGTGCTTACAGATTATGTTCTGGACGTTACAGTACCATTCGTAACAACTCTGATTGTCCACTCCGGAGATACAGAATGCGGATGGAAGGAGAGGCATCTACGAACTTCATATTATATTTTATATATTAATTTATACGGGGACCGCGGTAGCACAGTGGTGAAGGTGCTGTGCTACAAATCGGAAGGACGCTGGTTCGATCCCAGCTGGTGTCATTGGATTTTTCATTGACATAAAAAAATCTTCCGATCGCACTATGGCCCTAGGGTCGACTCAGCCTCTAACAGAAATGAGTACCAGGAGTATTTCCCGGGGGTAAAGGCGGCCGGTGCGTAAGGCTGACAACCTACCACCATCCTTGTGCCGTCGTCACGAAATCTAAGAACCTTAACTTCCTGGAACCCTCTGGGCCTGTCCAGGCCTGTAATGGGACAGATTTATATTAATTTATACACCATGCACAAAGAACTCATTTTTTAATCTGACCTCTTCTACCTACTCACTGAAGATGTAAAGGGTCATTGTTACACCTGATCACACTCAGCAACACAGACACACTTGGTACGATTCCTCTGAACGAAGGATCGGCCCTTCGCAGGGACCTCTACCTGTATAACCCACAACATTCACAAGAGAGAGACATCCATGTCGCCGGCGGGATTCGAACCCGCAACCCCAGAAAGCGAGAGGCCACACACCTACGCCTTAGACCGGACTGCCAACGAGATCGACAAAAAATTCACAAAAACATAAATTACGTATTCAGTAAAAGCATTACCCAATTTAAGTCTGTGTTCAAGACGATAATGGGAGGTGGTCCTACCTGCATTAAATGGTTTGTAGTTTAAATTCAGTTAGATTATTATTATTATTATTATTATTACTATTACTGGCGATACTACTACTACTACCACCACCACCACCACCACCACCACTACTACTGTTGTTGTCTCCACTTGTACTTTAAGTCCAACGGCTGCAAACATAAAGTTACAAGAGCAAGGCGTGTTGTTGTAGATATATTATTGACACTGAACGAAACTTTTTCGGTGTTAAGAATCCGAAATTGGGGCCTTTCTTCTAAGTTGCAACAAAGATTTACGGTATTCGTCTTGTGCTTATGAAAAGTAATGGAAGGCACATTACGTGAACTGAATGTTTATTCTTTAATTTTGTGTCCGCAGCGTTAATGTTATCCATATTAGTGACTAAAGTAACACCTAAACACAAGTTAATTACTGTACGCGTGTGTCTTAGATAAAAACACATGTCAGCCCGACAAGTTTCCACTCTCAAAGTAGTCACCTGCAAAAGAAATCTTTCGAAACCTACGAAGCATCCATGTGAACTGAAAATCAAGATTTCCGTACAATAAAAAGGGAAACAAACATATGACGTAGTTCCGTTGGTATACAATTACAGCTGGTAAGGCACTGGACATTACGATCATTCACTTACGGCGCTACTGTTAACTGTTACTTTGTTGTAAAGAATTTTAACTTCTTAACTCATGTATAGCTCATGAATCAACAATTTTTCTTTTTAAGACGACTGTTTATGTGCCCGAACTTGTCGCGAATATTTTGCTTTTTACCCAACAGACAGACAGACACACACACACACAATTAAATATTTTATAGTTTCATTTTATTTGCCAATACTGAATGTCAACTTAAAGTGAATCGTATAATCATTAATGTAACTCATATTGCTTAGTACATTCAGCAATCGATGCAGCATCATGTGCAGAAAATCTTGTGTCAAGTCATTATCAAAGCTTCTTACTAAATATCTGGGTGACAGAAATAGAAACGACATATGTAAAACTCTAACCCAGCAAATACAAGCAGCCTTCGTTATTCCTACGTCATATCTTTCGCGCCACTGCCACATCGGATCGTATTTCTTCAAGAGTTCGTCAAAAGACAGGGTTTATTAATACAACTGAGGTCACAGAACTATCTGTACCGGACAATTAATTGTTAACTCTACAGATATCAGGACAAACTGTCTGACTTTTCAGAAAGACTTCTTATGTTTCTGTGATAATCTGAACAGCTCAGCGAATATGGTGAGCTGTACATGCTAGGAGAAATGGTGGCCAATCCTCGCTTGTGTCGTGCAGTGTAATTTCATCCAGATGTGAACACTGAATAAGTAATCCGTCTAGCTCTGGTGAAGGCCTAGAGCACAGGAGCACGATTAACGGAATAGGAACACCAATAAAATGACACCCCCTGAGGCTAACCCCGAGAGCAATTATAATTCACCCCAAGGGAAATATAAAGTATATTTCCGTGCGATCTGGAGTTTCTAATTTCGTAAATCCATTGCACAGGGCACTAATTAATACATCATTACATATTAGAGACATGTCATACTATTTACTGACGGCGATACATGGGGTAAAACTTGAGGAACATATGGTACGGACAGACATGTAATTTTACATTTGTTACTGGATAAACAGTAACACGTTTTCATGAATGTTTGGTACAGATAAGTAAGGATAACAATATACAAATTCTATACCACGTTTATTACACATCCACGGACTTAAAATGACACGAATCTCACTATTATAAACGTTCACATGTACTTCAACCACATTTCTAATAATTTTTAATACATCAGAAGAAACTAAATACATTCAAAGAACATTTATTTAATGTATTATATGAATAAAAAAGGAGTAGGCCAGGAGACGGGGGAGAAACACATCAGGAAAAACCTTCACGATTTTTAATCCCCGTCAAATATTAGCAATACGACCAAATCACGAGCAATAAGATGAGTAGGTCAGGTGGTAGGCATGGGAAATAAAAATGGTGTGTAAGATACACTTTGAAAACAAAGTCGTATAGAGAGGAAAATAATTGTTAAAATGTACTTCAAAGAAATGGTATTGAAGGGGACAGACTGGATTAAACTGGCTCTGGACAGAGGCCAATAATCAGTTCTTGTAAATACGGTAATAAACCTTTGGTTCCATAGTATTCGGGGCATATACTGATTAACCAATGATCAGCGTCTCTAGAGAAAGTGTGACACAAGAATTGAAGTCAGGTGCGTTGTTACTTGTTTGTATCCTGCAACAACATTAGCGTAACAAGGAATAATACCACACATGATACAAAGCCGCTAACGTGAAACCAGTTTCTCTGGAGCCTGAGAAATTCACTTGAGCGACATTTTGTTATTAGTGATTGCAAGAACACAAGAAAACATGCAAGGGGAGTAGAGGTATACCTCCACTCATTCTTAACCTCGGCTCTATATAGAGATCAGTGGTCAACCTCACGCCCCAGCCGCTTTATACCGGTAAAAGAGCCCCAGTCTTCTTTGAATACTCTCATGGGTTGGTCCCACAGACAGTCTGGACGTTTCGGAGGGGAAATAAATGTCTTGCCATCGCCAGGGTCCAAACCCCGGATCAACCAGCTTGTAGCCTACATGTCAGCACCCCGTTATTACTGACTGCAGTTAAAAGAAATACGTTTCGGCATCCGCAAATTTGCAAGATTCGGCTACATCAGTCAGCTAGACACAAAGTTCAAATTGGAGAGGAGATACAGGAGGGAGGTGTAGATGCAGATATTTATATGTATGTGTGTGTATGTGTGTGTGTGTAGGTGTGTGTCTATTGAGGTTTCCATAAGTCTACATTTTCCCTTTTAGGAATGGAAGTAACTCAAAATGGTCTGTTAGCTCTATGACACACACAAACGCACGCAGAACGAGAGATGACAGAATTGCGTAACAAGCCTCCTTTGTTTTCCAAAACATTTCCTCCACGTCACTGTCATGCACAACAACAATCGTTGCAATCTGAATACTTACAAAGAACTGCACCCCTCCCCCTCGTTTGTAAAATAATAATGGATTCCAGGAAAATTTGCTTCAAAGAAACCGATGTACGTCACGCTGAATATTTTAAACCATTTGCAGTACAACATATTGTGTTCCTTTTAGGGAGCGGTAACTGTACTGTAGTTGGCAGAACAAGTCGGGAAACCTTTGTAATTACATTACATTATTTGCTGAAAACTAATCAGAAGTTTTTGAGTCCCATATTGTAAACTGTCGCACGGTTTCAATAGTCCCATGTCGGACACAGAAACAAACAATATATATTGTATCGCCGTAATTTTAATACGACGCGTATTACAAAACACGTGCGCAGCATGCGTTAATTGAAATTAACTAAACTTGCAGTAGTTACTGTATGGGTTCTCATAGTAAATAAGTAGCTCTAACTTAGGTTTGTTAATTAAAATGAACTCGAAACTGGAACGGCAACTCAGTGTGAAACGTGTATACCTGTCTAGTGTATTCGAAATTATTACCACCGCTGTTCACTCTATTCGTTATTTCATGTTATTCCGCTTTCAGTGAAACAAGTGGGCAAATTCTACTGTTAAGTTCTGCAATACAGTCGTGGAATATAAAAGTAGACCATGATATGATTTTGTTTGTTAGACGAACTAAACCAACTCTGTGGTTTTTATGTTTTGCTGACCATGCATCTCAGTATATTTATCTTAGTAATTAACCAACTTAATGCACAAAATTCTTTACAATAAGCTTATTTCATGCCTGTACATGTTTCGAGCACCATGTGCTCATCATCAGGAGGTCAAAATTGTATTATACAGCCTCTGGTATAATCAAACCTATACGTAGCCGTCCCGTGCACAGGTTGTGATGAGCACATGGTGCTCGAAACATGTACAGGCACGAAATAAGCTTATTGTAAAAAATGTTGTGCATCAAGTTGGTTAATTACTAAGATAAACAACTCTGTGGTTGTATAATCTACGTTCTCATCTGAGGCGACCATATGGGCTGTCAGAAGAGCATGCTAATAAAAATTATATTCTCTCGATCTGGGGGTTGAATCCTACACTGGGCAACAAGATATGTTAACATTTCCAAACATTTCAAATATCTTTATTGTCTAAAAGGAAAAACAAGTCGACACCAGAGGTCGCGCGGTCTAAGGAGCAATATGCGTCCGTTCGATTGATGAGATTGCGGGTTCGAATTCCGCAGGGGGCATGGATGTCTGTCGCTTCTTAATGTCGTGTATTGTCAGGTAGAGGTCCCTGCGACAGGCGACGGGCCGATCCCTCGTCCAGTACAGTGATAAACTAGCGAAGGATGGAAAGGGTTACGCAAGGCATGCAAGGAAGCTATAAGAAAGTTATGAGAATTTTTGGTCGGCAATCTAAGGGGCCAATTGGAAGAGCTGTGTACAACTTGGAATATATTATTAAAAGAGGTCAAAAAGAAATATGCAGTGACGGCGTGCACTGTATCCATCTGATTCAGGTTAGGGGCCAGTAGCAGGCTACTGTGAATAGGATAATGAACGTTCGATCTATTTAAGGAACGAGGAGGGAAAGATGTTCTGACTAGTCAAGCGAAAAAGGACTCACCTCTGTTTTGTGAATCAACTGTTCATATACAGCAAGACCAGATCTCATATTTCAAACGAGGTTTCTCGCTGAAAAATAAAGTGTGTTTTCATACACTTGTAAGATTACTGAATTGGTCAAGAAAGTTGTCATAACTGGCATATAAAATACCTGTGACGTAGCAGGGCATAATTACAACAAAACCTCAGCGCAGCTCAGTCAAATTTATATAACGTGGAGATGGATTAGATTCATCAAATTTTCTTAGTTTTTTCTGAAATTTAAATTTGTAGAAAGTAACGCTTTAAATAAGAATGGTATTTCAAATTATCGAAAAATTGTTTAAGAACACATAAAATGTTTATCTCCCACGCGTGTGCGCGCGCACACACGCACAAACGCGTACACATACGCACAAACACACACACACACACACACACACACTGTAGACGCGGAAGGGTACAGCAGCTTCTCGTTTTCTTAGTACCGCGTGGATGTTTAACAACACTTTTTTGACAGCAAGGGTTATTAATTTGAAAGGGACAATCCTTTTAATTTTGCATGTGAAATGAACGGCCTATGCCCCATCTTACAATTACAGGGTGATTCTGAAGTAAATACGAGTACATAGAATTAAGTGGTTGCATTTTCTAAATGGAATGTTATATGGCTATAAATTTACAATTATAAAATGCACTTCACTCAAAATGGAACACCGTCACACTTTGCGCTTCATGTTCGTGCGCGGCTTGACAACCGTTTTACTTCCCGGTGGAATTGGCGTCGACGACGAAGTGAATGGCCTCCGTCAATTCACATTATTACTGCATGTGACACCGTTTCGCTGCGATCGGGCCGAAAAGGAAATCCACCGATCAAAACCAAGAACATTTGATGAACAAGAACAATTAACAAGACAATGTTTTTGTTGTTCCTCTCGACTCCTTAAGGAAGAGTGTCGAGCTTGTGTCTTCCAGGTTGCAGAAGCGTGCAGAACGCTGGAACCCATGTTGAAACCTGACACTAAATGGAACTGCACTGGCTTTAAAATGGTGAAAGAACTGTAACTACATGGCGTCCATTTTAGTAGATACAGTATTTTTTTTATGATGTACATGCTTTTCAACCCGTGTATTCTAGCAGCTGCAAAAAGGGTTCAAGGAAAAAGATGAAGGTTCAGACACTGGGTCGAAAATTGAAGACCTCACCACTCGTAAACGAACACGCAAACTACGTTTCGTGTGAAAAATTCCTTTTCCCTTTTTTTTGAACTTGATCAAATGCAGTCAACATTCAACTATAATACGTTTCTCTTACCTCTGCCCTAAGCTACGAAGTTACCACAGGATGTCCCGACAGATACAGGCTTACCATACGATAAAGCCGTCGCGCTCCTACGGCAATGTTTTCTTCAGTTCTGCTTGTTGCTGGCCGTCCTGACCTCTCGTCAGTGACACTTTCGCTTCCTTCAGAAAAACGTTTCACCCACTGTAAACTGCTGTTTTCTTTATAGCACTATCCCCGTAAACTTGCACTAACATCTCTCTAATTTAGTTTCCACTCTTTCCAAGTTTAACAAGAAATTTAACCTTTTACCTGCTAACGTGCAGAATATGGTGAGCTACGAATAATGCTAGCAAGGGGCGGATGGGATTTAATTTGGCGTTTAAAGGGGTTAATATTCGTTCGGTACTCTGATTCAGGCTCCGACATTCTCGCGGCGGCACACCAAAACACATGCAGACAGTAATAGATGCCACTCAGAAACAAACTGCCATAGATCAACAATACAGCTGTGAAACGCTGATATGTCAACGTCATCAAACCATACTAAGGCTTTTGTCCAGTGCTGCCACGGCAAGCACACGGTGGCGAGTTCGCGAACTTAATTGGACGACCGCGTAATACTCGTACGTTTAAAACTGTTATACGTATCTCAGCAGCACACATAAGTTGAATGATTCTTTAGCTTCTGAGATCACAGTAAGTTAGACTCTGTTCCGTAAAGCAGCCAAGCATCATTTTCTTACGTGTTTATTCTATTTACTTGGCACATTCAGCATCAAGAAACATTGTTTGTGATTAAGAAGTGACTTCAAGAGGCACGATGTAAACTTACAAAGTGATTCAGGGGGCAGAATTTTACTCGCATGGGTGCTCCAATCAGGAAGACTCAGTAGGAAAGGGCATGCATGTGGCACGTATGTGGGAGAAGCGAAATTTATACACGCTTTTGTTGGCGAACCCTGAAGAAAGAAGTTCACTTCGGAGACCTGCGCGAAGATGGAGTATTAAAATGGACTTTAAAAAATCGAATTGATCTGATTCAGGGAAAAGAAAAGTGGCGGGCCCTTGTGAACACGGCAATGTGCTTTCGGGTTTCATAACACGCGGGGATTTCCCAACTAGCTGACGTATTAGCTTCTCAATGGGACAGCGCTAATGGAAACAATTTAGTTTAGCGGGACTTGAAAGGGCATGATAACAAGTGTATCAAATTCTGTAACTGTTTAAAGAGTAAAACTAAATTACATTATGTATACATAATATATAATTACATAATATATAAATATAATGACAATGGGGAGGGGACAAAATCGACCATGGGTATTACGTACTTTAATTTACGAAGAATTCAATTTAGAATGACAGGGAGGAATTGTTTGGACCAGTCCCTGATGTAGGCCTACATACATCTCTTTCTCCCACTCTCAACCAAGTTTTTCAGAGATAACTGAGGGGCACTTCCCGTATCCCTTGCACCCACCCCGAAGTTACGCAGCAGGTAGTAAGTTTTACGCTGTTTTATCAATGGGCTGTACTCTGTTGAAAAATTTGGTATGAAACAACTCATAACAAGTGATTCCATGAGGAGAGAGTACAAGTTTAAACATTCGTTTCTGTTTTGGAGTACCAAGTTCAGTTCCCTGCCATTACACTAAACTAGTGTTTCTCAACCTTTGTGAGACCGCGGCCCGGTAAATTCTTTTTTCATAAGACGAGGACACGGTCCCAACAGATTTACTCGTCAGTACCTTTCTAATTTTTATTTAAGTTCATACATTAAACTCACATAAGTATTAATAATTAATTATGGCATAATCATAAAGAGTATTAGTACAATTGTGTGTACGGTGTGGCATGTTGACAAATATAAAATTATATTTAAATTGGTTATCAATTCCAGGAGAATCTCTCGCGGCCCGGTATAATTGATGCCAGGGTCCGGTACCGGGCCGCGGCCCGGCGGTTGAGAAACACCGCACTACACTATATGACATCCAAGATGATGGCGTACTTATCACAATGAAACTGCATGATACTCGCACCTGCGGACACGTGTTTCCACGCCTCTGACTGTACTGTACAGATGAGCAACAGTCTCATTCAGTTCATTAAAGACCGCTGCGGTAGCCACGGTCGACTGCGCTTACCGTTGTGTATGGGTCCGACTGAAACGCCGATATAGCCTAGTGACCATACACGGGCGTTGCGAATGGTCAGGTTCACAAGCATGCGCAGCATAACGTAATGAAACATATGCAGAAATATACACACAATAAAGACAGACAAAGAATTATATTTATGGTACAAAATTTCCAACTAAATTCACAATACAGCACATCGCTTAGACGCTCCTACATTAGAGAAAAGAAGAGAATATAACTTGGGACACACGTTTCCTTTTTTTAGATTACGAAAAGGCTTTTGACGAAGTAAGAAGACAGCTGGTATTTAGCGTTTTACAAGAGAGAAATATTCCTAATCCATTACTTACAACAATTAAAAAAAATATGACAACAAAATAAAAATAAACTAGATACCACATTGACACAACCAGTAACAATTAATAAAGGAGTTCGAAAAGGCTGCCCCATTTTACCGACTTCATTTAAAATATATACAAATCAGATCATTATAGAACGGAACAAGAGGAGATAAAAGGAGTCAAAATCATGACACTTTGGTTCGCGGCCAAACAAGTTACAGTGGCTACAGCTTTAAATACATAAACTGGAGACAATTACCTCCAAATACGGACTAAAAATTGCGACAAGAAAAAGAAAACAGTTGCCTTTAAAGGAAGAGATCCAATCAGAAGTACAGTTTTAACAAACAATAATAGCATACGCGTAGAACAAACACTTTCGATTACTTAGGTTGTTCATTGCATACAAGAATGAAAAAGATGTTACAGATAAAATATCGACATTTCTACAGATAACGGATATTATTCATAGAACTTTAAAACCCTCTCAAGTCCAGAGACACCCAAGACTTTAACTACATAATACTTCGGCATTACCTACCTTATTACACGGATTCGAAACTTGGGCAATAATAGAACAGTATAAATTGAGGATAAAGTCAGGGGAAACGAAATTTATGAGGAGAAGGGTAAATTACACATGGCAAAGTTACAAAACCAATGAAGGTATTTTATCAGACCTTAAAAGTAACCCAGGTGTACAGAAAATTCAAAATTCCATAAATAAATAGATACAACATGTTCGGCAAATGGACAGAGACAGGCTGCCACACTTAATTATGAAATATCAACGATGGATGAAACAAAGCCAAGGACGACCCTAAAAAGACTTCCAGACTAATAATGGGACGGGAACATGTCACGAGGCCTAAAACTCTGCAAGCTGTATGAAGTTGATGACTTGTTTCGGCCACAAACTGCAGCCATCTTCAGGTAGATTCAGTACTTGAGGATACATGCAGTGTGTCATGCAACTTGTGAGCTGTGAATTACATACTTGTGGTAATCTACTATAATTAATTAACAATTATGAAAATTGTAAGTAAATTACAATAAAATAATATATTTAAATTCTATAAATGTTGAATCCAAACATCTTGCAATAACGGATTTTTTTTTTCGGTTTCTGATGCAATCTACTGAAATTTTTAAATCCTCGGTGTGTACTTCATGAATGAACGTACCTTACATAACTTTTAAAATGCTACTTCTACTATAATTTTAATACAATTTCAATACCTATTCATTATTTGTGGAATGATACAACATGCATATAATCCGCCATATACAGCCAACAAGATGCATAACACGCTTAATGCGTCCTCAGGTACTGTAGCTCTCTGAAGATGGCTGCAGTTCTTGGCCGAAACATGTAGAAGCAACAAATCTATGTATTGTACAGTTCGTTTGAAATTAATTTTAGTATATAAAACAACCGCAAGGAAAATGTCTAATACTAAAATTGTGCTGATAGTCTTGCGTAAGCGAACGTCATGAAACTCTTGGCACCTGCACCGCCATTACCTTCTACGCGGAGTCTGCATTGTGATAATGCTCCAAGCTTCGTTTCGAGAGTTACCAATTTCAAAAACTGATTTGTCGACTTTTCTTAGTATTTTCTCACTATTTCGATGTATTAATGGGCATTATGAAACAAAGCACGACAGTCGCCTTCTGAGAAGGCAGCTGGTCATACTCATCTCCATCTCAACTTATCAGCTAAAGCTACATAACCTCCAATACACCATGTCTGTACTGTCTGCGCTAGTTTCTGAACCATTTGCGTTTTGTTCCTTGTCTCTTAACGCCCTTCGTCATAGCCTTTACGTCAAAAATCTGGTAGATTAACACGAACTTCCTAAGTGTGACAAAATACAACCGAATTCAGTTCACAAGAAGTTTACTAAATTAGTGTGTACGTGGGCTGTCTACATACATACGAAATAGATTACGCTACGTGCAACAGTGAACCGGCTGAAGGATCTGCTGTTGTGCATCTGTTAGGATAAAGCAGCTACAGGATGTGTCCTTAATTACATAACGATTGTTCTCTTACAATATTTTAGCTGCTAAAATGACTGTGTTAAATGGTTCACAATTCATGCATGTCTGTGAATCTGTAGTCACACCGATATTATGAGTCTTCTTCATGTCCTTTACAGCCCATCATCTACACAGCTGTCTCAAGTGACAGAGATCCTAATTTTCATTCCAGAGGTTCGAACATGGGCTGAGACGCCGGTTATGTTGCCTTACCACCATTAGGCAACTGTACGTCATTCCTTCAGGGAAAATTCCGGGACTTTAAGTCTTGTCTCAACCGCTTTCATCTGCATTCTTTCAAATTCATAATTGTCTATCAAAATATTCCTGAGCGTCATAATCCGAAGTACTAAGAGTGTTTTTAGATACAATACTCCGTGGCCTCAGTCCGCACGCGAACTATACCGACAGAGCGGCCGCCGCCGGTCGGCGAAGTTAGTGCCAACTTTTGCGGATAGAGGGGTGTCACGTGGTCAGCGCAACGGGTCCCCACAG
>Ga0136643_10004518_pt1 | contig 19219 bp, 14 predicted proteins | sample TergutLab28metaG_FD_96883 | JGI IMG/M metagenome (GOLD analysis project Ga0136643, IMG submission 96883) | Labiotermes labralis P1 segment gut microbial communities from Petit-Saut dam, French Guiana - Lab288 P1 (version 3) (version 3) | ecosystem: Host-associated > Arthropoda: Insects >...
ATTCATCATATTCCAGTCTTCGAAGCCGGCGTTGTAAAACACATCCCAGCCAAGCCCTGTATGATAAAAATTGTCCTTGCTGTAAATGCCCTGATACCCCAAGTTATGAATGGTCAGCGCCGAGACGGTTTTGGCAAAGCCCCCCTGCCGCTCCCCGAACTTCAAGAGCACGGGAATGAGCGCACCAGGCCAGTCGTGGGCGTGCAAGACATCAGGATACCAGTCGATTTTTTTGCAGAGCTGAAACACGGCTCGGCTAAAGAACGTAAAACGCTGGGGGTTATCCAGAAAGTCCGGTATCGCCGCCGTGCCGTAAATGCCGTCCCTGCCAAAAAAGTTTTCGTGGTCGATAAAGTAGACCTGCACAGGATTATCGTCGGAGCTTCCGGTCAGCGCACCCGTGCAGACTTCGCTCCATTCTTCCCTGCCGCCCATCGGAACGCCCATCGGACCTTCCAGCGGCGTCAGCGCCAGCTCGGTTCTGTTGATTGCGTAATAGCGTGGGAGTATCATTCGTACTTCGTGCCCCTGCTTCGCCAACGCCAGCGAAAGGGCCGACACCATATCCGCAAGCCCTCCGGTCTTGACATAGGGGACAGCTTCGCTGGTCGCCATAAGAATCTTCACTACACGCTCCTGTTAATACAGTATAAACGATACTTGGTATTTAGCAATAGTACGGAGGGTGGAAATTATGGAGAATTAGGAGTGATTTAGAGTGATAGATAAAAGCTGGGGGCGCGTCATGCTCATTAAAATTAAAGCAAAACTCATCTCTGCGTGCGGCAAAGCTACATCGCCGCCAGGGGGTTCTCCTCTGATACATAAGGGGCAAGCATCCGCACCGTTGCTCTGGGGTAGAAGTGATGCAGTATTTCCCCGGCGCTCATACCTGCACCCGCCTTTGCCGCCGCCGCGTGTTGATCCAGCCCTATACCGTGCCCGTACCCAGCCCCCTGGAAAACAAAATGCTGGACGCTGCCGTCAGCCGCCATCTTGGTGCGGATGGTAAAGAGGCTCGAACGCAAGCCTCCCATCGTAAACCAGATTGGGTTGCCCCGTACCCGGACATTTCCCTCGCTTCCCTGTACCTCTAGCTCAACAATTCTCCCGGAGATGCCCCGCCCGCGGGTGATGATGCGATGAATCTCGCCGGGGTCTTGCCCCACGCGGGTGTCTTCTATCAGGCGGCGACGGATTTCTTCGGGGCTAACCCATCGTTCCCAGCGGTAGGTGTTGGGGAAAAAATAGCCGGGGGCGTTGGAATAGGTTGCGGGGGAAAGTTGAATCCAGCGGAACAGGGCATCCGGCGGCAGGGGAGCGTTTCGCGGAGGGAGCTGCAGGTCTTGTACGGCCTGCATATACGCTTCGAATCCCCACATCACCATAGCGTCTTCGCTGTGGCCGCCGTGGTTTGCCGAATAAAACGCCATTAGCGGCTCGTTGCTTTCCCCCACAAGGATAATTCCCCTTGTGGCATCCACGGCGGAGTTAGAGCGGTAGTCTTCTATCCCCACGCCCATATAGGTTTGGGAGCGGGCGGTGTTCCAGATGTCAAAGCCCCGGTAGGCAAACATTCCCCGCTGGGCAATGGCGTAGGACCGGGAAATAATCGCCTGCACATACAGGACTTCCCGGGGCCAGCGCGGGGGGATTTCTGCGGGGACAACGCCGTAAAGGTAATCGCCCATGGTAACGATGCTTACCGCTGTAATGCCGGTGGGGCCGGGGCGGAACTCCAGATGCCCCCGGTACGTCCGGTTCAGCCCCGGCGCACCGGTTACCACCCCCGCTACAATGGAAGTGTCTTCGTTGCTGTGCAGTTCGAGTACCACGGGGACGGAACTAGTAAGCATTATCCTGTTGTTTGCATCGCGAAGAAAAAGCGAGTATTGCCTGTCCCACTCAACCCAAAACTGCGTTCTCGCGGTGCCGTTGTACAGGACTTCTCTGGTTTCAGCATTGTAGATGGTAAAATCGCCGCCGGCTTTGACGGAAAGGAGGTGCCGGTTTTCGTTCAAGCCGATACGCATAATTCCCTCTCCGGGGGTGATGGGCGCGGGCGTTACCCGGGGCGGGATTACGGTGATTTGCCGCCGGATGAAGTACGAGCCGTCGCCGGGGGGGCCGATGCGGCGCAGTGCGTCGGCAAGGCTTGCGCTTATTTCCGGGTCGTCGGGGCGGCGTTCGTTGGCGGTAATCAGGAGGTTCCGCGCCTGTATCCATTGGCCGCGCCCTGCCAGAAATCGTGCCACCGGAAGCATGGCGGGGGTAAGCGCCCTGTCCTGATCCCAACTGGCCATAAAAGCAGCTTCCGCCTCTTCCAGGATTTCCTCGTCGCCGTTGGCTCTGTTCAGTAAAATCGTGCCTAGTCTGTACCAGGCGATTGCTCGCCAACTGTATATATCAAGGCTTCGCCGATAATACGCTTCGGCGTTTGTAAGGTCTCCCATTTCGTGGTAGACCCAGGCATTGTAAAAATAAAACTCTGCCCGCAGGCGGTTGTTCATTCTCTGTAGAACTGGCAGCAGGGCTGTGCGCATCGCCGCCGCATCCGCGTAGTTGGCGGAAAGGACGTGTGTAAAAAACAGCGCCATTTGTAATTCGTCCCGTAAAGCCATCGTTAGGTGCGGCTCTCTAAGCAGGTCTTCCAGCAGGTTTGCGGCCCTGGCGTTTTCTCCCAGTTCCCAATACAGAATTACAAGTTGGCGTTTCTGATCCAGCCCAGCGCCGGGGGCGGAGAGTAATTGTATTGCTGTCTCGATCTCTCCGGCATAGTAAGCTTCGACGGCGAGTTCAACAGGAAGCCCGTACAGTATCGGGAGAAAAGCGGAGCCTTCTGCGAAAGAAAGCCGCATCATTGCCAGCGTCGCTTCCACCTGAAGCATAGTCGGCGGCTCTCGCGGCAGTACTTCGCCGGACAGTGCTTGGGCAGATGGCGGCTCGATCATCGGCGGTATGCTTAACGATAACTCGTTAAACGATTCATCGTTTAAAAGTGATGCGGTCAGCGGAGCTTCGTTTACGGCGGCGGGGGGGAATAAGCGCACTCTCAGTACAAAAAAGGCGAGAAAAATCACCAATAGTGTAATCAACGATAGCCAAAGAAAAAGAAAGGTTTTCATTTTCAATAAATTGGCTATTTGTCTTGCTTTCACGCAAAACCTCCAATATGTTTCAATTCAGAGTGCGTCATTTTTATGCTTTTTATTCTCCATAAAATACAAAAAAAAGCAAGACAGAGGAGGTTACCTCATTCGCAATTACAAACTATACACGCTGCCGTACTTCACAATTTCCGTGTCGGGGAAGCCAGCGCCCGCAAGATGCCGCTTAAAGGCGGACTGCGCCTTAGGCTCCCCGTGAACCAGAAAAATCTTTTTAAGGCGGGAGGTGTCAAGTGATTTAAGCCACTCGGTTGCCTCTTGGTAATCGGCGTGGGCGCTGAAGGCGTTGACCTCCTCCACCGCCGCCCGGCGATGAAGACGCTGTCCGTGAATCTTTACCTCGCTGGCCTTGTCACGGATGCGGCGGCCAAGCGTGTCCTTTGCCATGTAGCCCACTGTCATTATCGTCGTGTTGGGGTCGCCAATGTTGTGAATCAGGTGATGTTGGATGCGCCCCGCTTCGCACATCCCGTCGGCAGAGATAATGATAAGCGGCCCCGGCCTGTTGTTCAGCGCCTTCGATTCCTGCACGCTCGTGGTAAAATGCAGGGCGTTAAACCCAAAGGGATTTTTGTGATGCTTGATAAACGCCGCCTTGATCTCCTCGCCGTAACATTCGGGGTGCACTTGAAAAATCGTGGTTGCGTTAGTCGCCATAGGCGAATCCACAAAGATCGGTATTTCAGGAATTATACCCTCGTCGGTAAGCAGGTGGAAGTAGTACACCAGCTCCTGCGTGCGCTCTATGGCAAAGGCCGGGATAATCAGCTTGCCTTTGGTCTTTACAATGCGCTTGGTAATTTCGGCGAGCTTGTCCATTGCGTCAATATGTTTTTCGTGCAGCCTGTCACCATATGTGCTTTCCATAACGATGTAATCAGGCGGCGGGGTTTTGACTGCCGGGTCACGGATGATGGGCTTGCCTTTGCGCCCCAAATCGCCGGTGGCAAGAATGTTCACCTTTTTCCCGTTTTTTTCGATGGTGATAAACGGCATAGCCGAGCCAAGAATGTGGCCTGCATCAAAAAATTCGAGTTTAATGTTTGAGTCTATGAATATCGGTCTGTTATACGAAACTCCCAGCATTTGGGTCGTGGCTTTGATTGCGTCTTTCTCGGTGTACAGGGGCGTCCAGTCGAACTTCTCGCCTTTTTTAACGGCTTGCTTCCGTAAGTATTGGGCGTCCCGTGCCTGTATGTTGGCGGAATCCATCATTATTAAGCTGGCGATGTCCCGGCTGGCGGGGGTGGTGTAAATGTTTCCGTTGTAGCCGTTTTTTGCCAGCAGGGGGAAAAGCCCGCAGTGGTCGTAATGCCCGTGTGTTAAAATGGCGGCTTCTATTTTGTCCGCGCTGATTCCAAAGCTGCGGTTTTTCCGGTCGGTCTCGGCACGCTTGCCGTGAAATGCCCCGCAGTCGATAAGGTAGGACTTGCCGTCTACCTCGAGCACATGCTTTGAGCCGGTTACTTCTTCGGCTGCTCCCAGCGAATAAAAGTTTATGTCCATAAATAAAATAGTACGGCATTAGCTGCCGTATGTCTATGCGCAAGTTTGGTGTTTCACTATTTACAAAGAGAGCATACAGCGTTACCATAAGAGAGAGTATGCAACAAGCTAGGAGAGAAAAATGAGCGAAACAAAAGGCAAAAGCCCCTTACACACGATGACCTTGATGAGCCCTACGGAATTCTGGAACGATTCCTGCGGCGCAGAAGATCTTAAATACGCCATCGACAACGGCGCAACCGGCGGGACGAGCAACCCCATCATTGTTGGGGAAGTATTAAAAAAAGAAATGGATACATGGCGGCCGCGCATTGTTTCCCTTATCGCAGAAAACCCTACCGCCGGCGAGGACGTAATCGCATGGAAGATTGCGGAGGAAATTACCGTCAGCGCCGCTGCGCTGCTAAAGCCCCTGTACGACAAGAGCGGCGGACGCAACGGGCGGCTTTCCATTCAGACCAATGCGAAAAATTACCGGGATGCAAAGGCCATTGTCGAACAGGCTCTGTACTTTAATTCCCTGTATCCCAACAACAACATCAAACTGCCGGTTACAAAGGCGGGCATTGAGGCGATCGAAGAGCTCTCGTATCAGGGGGTCAGCGTAAATGCGACCGTTTCGTTTACGGTTCCGCAGTCAATTGCTGTGGCAGAGGCGGTGGAGCGGGGAATTGCGCGGCGGCAGAAAGAAGGCAAGGACGTTTCGGCGATGAGCCCGGTTTGCACGGTTATGGTGGGGCGGCTGGATGACTGGCTCAAGGTGCAGATGGCGAAAAAGGGAATTATCACCAATCCTGAGTATCTTGAATGGGCAGGGGTTGCGGCGGCGAAGAAATCTTACCGGATTTACAAGGAGCGCGGCTACCGGACACGGATTCTTAACGCCGCTTACCGTAACCATTTCCACTGGTCGGAATTTATCGGCGGGGAAATGTCTATGACTATTCCCCCCGACTGGCAGAGAAAGTTTAACGCCTCGGATGTCGAGGTGAAAAACCGTATCGGCGATCCGGTCGATCCGAAAATTATCGCAGAACTGGAAAAAAAGTTTCCAGACTTTTGCCGTGCCTACGACGAAAAGGGAATGAAGCCGCAGGAGTTCGAGCATTACGGCGCTGTCCGCCGCACGCTGCTTGCGTTCCTGTCAGGCTATGCAGACCTTGTGCAAGTTATCCGGCACATTATGATTTCCGATCCCGATGTAAAGGGGGAATAGTTTGGTTCCCGCTGTACATAGCGGTTGATTCCCGGATTACCAGTTTGTGGGAAGCGATGATGTCAGAGCCGTTTAAGTATTTGCCGTTTATTTGTTTGTGCAGAGAAAAGGCGGCCTGCTCTCCCATTTCCAGCAGCGGCTGGCGTATGCTGGTAAGACGGGGAATCATATAATCGGCAATTTCAATATCATCAAAACCAACAATCGAAACATCGGCGGGGACACGAATGCCTTCATCGCTCAGAACCCGCAGCGCGCCAAAGGCAAGTTCGTCGGTGGCGGCAAAAACGGCGGAAAAATCGCGGTTTCGCAGCAGCAGTTCCCGCATTCCGTACATTCCAAATTCGGCAGTGTAATGGCGCGCCATCAGTAGCTGCTCCTGCTCGTTACGCGCTATGCCGGCCTGATCCAGTGCGCGGAAAAATCCTTCGGCACGCTGCCAGCCAAAAGAAGGATTGCTGACGCTTATCATTCTGATCTTCCGGTGTCCCAGATTGGTCAGATGATTTACCGCATCGAACGCGGCTTCTTCTTCGTTTACGTGAATAGAAGGGAAGGCGGTGCGGTTAAACGTGATGCTGACACAGGGAAGGTTAATTGCTTCGATATAGTTGTAAAACTCTTTGCTCATTATTTCGTGGATCATAATAAGGCCGTCGGGCATAACAGCTTTAAGACGGGCAAGGCAGGCGTCTTCGCTGTAGTTGTCGGGGTTTACAAAGAAAAACACTGTTTGATATCCAAACGAATCCAGATGCCGCTCGATTATCGAAAAGAGCTGGCGCTGAAACAGGTTAAAGGTCTCGGCAATTACAATGCCTACCGTAAAACTCCGCCCCAGCACCATATTCCGCGCAGACTGATTTGGCACATAACCGGTTTCTTCGACCAGTTTAAGTACCAGTTCGCGTTTCTCAGCGTTGACGTTGCTCTTGCCGTTGATAACTCTGGAAACAGTTGCCGCTGACAAGCCCGCTTTTTTTGCAATATCCTTTATACCAACCATTCCCTTTTTGCCTTCCTTGTGGGATCAAAATTTCAGCAGCTCCCCTTTTTCAATAGCCCATTTTTTCTAAATACATACGACTCTTTCGTACATCCAGAAGGCTGGTAGCAGAATTGCAGGGATCTCGTTCCTGTTCGATAGTAATATATCCGTTATATTCAATTTTGTCGATTAGGCTGCGAATCCCGTTGTTGGGGGCATCCACACCCCAGCAACAGAAACCCCTACAATTTTTACACCCCTAACGCAGTTACTGGAAATCGACCCATGTACTACCCGCATTTGCCGATCTTACACAGTTTTGGATCCAACGAATTCCCTCAACGCCTGCTTTTAAGTCTGGATATACAAGATTATCGAGCGTTATTGTGTCGTTGCGGTCTGCCGCGTCAATGGCGATTGCAAACTTAAGGTAGATATTAGCCCATGCCTCCGGCAGCCCTTCTGTATGGAGAGCGCCGAGCCGTTCATCAGCAAGACATTCATCATACAGGTACGGCATTCCGCGGATCATTTTTTGGTTTGGCTGACCTTGCACTTCGTACAAAATCTCGTTGGGTTGTTGATCACTGAATTCAATGCTGGCTTTGGAACCGATAATGCGGATACGGTGGCCGTCCATACAACCGGCATTAACAGATGAAGTCCACAGTCTTCCAACTGCGCCATTATTGTAATGCATCAGCACATAGGCATTGTCCTCTAGCGGGGCGCGGCTTTTGATAAAGCTGTGGCGATCACAGAGTAATTTTTCGATATGTAAATGGGGGCAAACAAGGCGCGATATATAATAAGAATGTGTGGATAGATCTCCCAACACGAAAGACGGACCGGCAATCTTGGGGTCAACTCTCCATTTTTGCCCCTCGCTGTTTTTTTCGCTTTCATCGGTAGAATTAAAGCCATGAGTATACTGTAGCTCTAACATTCGAATTTCTCCGAGATCGCCGTTCTGTACCATCGCACGCATCTGAAGTATCATTGTATGACCGGAATAACCGTATGTAACGCCGACAATCTTTTTTTTCTTTTCAGCCAACGCAATGATTTCTTTGCCTTGTTCCACCTCAAAGAAAAGGGGCTTTTCACAAATCACATGTAAATCTGCCTCCAGAGCCGCTTTGCAAATCTCGTAATGAGTTGAGTTTGGAGTGGCAATGGTTACAACTTGCACACCATCCGGGCGTTTGGCTTCCCCGGCGATCAGCGCCTTGTAATCCGAATAACAGCGGGCGGGGTCCATTCCCAGATTGACACCAAAATCTCGTCCGCGTTCTGCATTGATATCAAAAGCAGAGGCAAGCAATTGAAACGCAGTGTTGTCGCGCAGAGCCCCGCTCCGGTGCTTATAGCCGACATTGCTTGTCCTCCCGCCGCCGATCATACCCCAGCGAAGGGGGGCTGTAATTCTTTTTTCGCCATTAATCATGTTTACCCTCTTTGTTTATTGTTGGATAACTCACAAGCTCAAGCTTGCTTCGATGTCATTTGCTGATTGTTTCTTCCAAAGCTTTACTCGATGTCAGCAAACCAGCTTCGACACTCATGGTAAGGTCTTCCATTTCAAGGGACACATAACCATCATAGCCAGTCATACTAAGCACCGAAAAGAATTCTTTCCACCACTGCAGATCTTTGCCGCAGCCGACAGCTACATAGTTCCATGTGCGATTTTTAGTATCGGTAACGGGCTTATATTCCAAAAGCCCATTGACATCGGCAAGACCGTACTCAATACGGGCATCTTTGCCATGAACATGGTAGATTGCGCCTTCCAATGGTCTGATTGCTGCAATGGGGTCTGCCCCCATAATCATAAGGTGGGATGGATCAAGGTTCATGCCAATAATATCACTAACCGCAGTTCTTAAGCGAAGCAGGGTTTCTGGATTGTAAACCAATTGGCTGGGAAATTCTTCCAGCGCAATCTGCTCCACACCGCAAGATTTGGCATAGGACGAAAACTCTTTCCACCAAGGGATTGCAACTTGGTTCCACTGGTAGTCAATAACGGCAGGCATGTAATCCGGCCAAGATATCGTGGAAGTAATCCAATTTGGGATAGTATCACCGGGGGCACCAGCAGGAAGCCCGCTCATCATAACAATTTTTTTTACACCCAGCTTTCCTGCTAGCTCAACAGTTTGACGGGCGGTGGTTGCATGCTTCTCACCCAAGCTACCGGGGGCCAGCGGATTTCCGGAACAGTTTAAGGCGGCAATAGACATATTGCGTTTTGTAAGCTCGTTCATAAATGCTTTTCGCTTGCTTTCATCGGCAAGCAATTCAGCGGTTTTAACGTGGGGGCATTGTGCCCAACCGCCAGCCGTCATTTCAACGGCATTAATTCCAAGGGATTTTACCTTGTCAAGCATGTCAACATAGGAAAGATTTCCTAATACATCTGTACAAAGCGCCAGTTTCATAAATTCCTCCTCAATAAATTAAACACGTTTTTTGCTAGCATTTTTGGTAGCAACGTCAATGATAACCGCAATCAGAATGATAATTCCCTGTACAACTCTTTGCCATTGGGAATGAACATTTAGCAGGTTCAAGGTATTGTTGATAATGCCTACAATGAATGCACCTGCAATAGTACCCGCAATAGAACCAGAGCCACCAGCTAGACTGGTTCCACCTACAACAACAGCGGTAATGGCGTTGAACTCGTATCCGACAGCGGCACCGGGCTGCCCAGAATTCATACGACTCATAAGCACAATACCGGCAAATGCAACCATAATTCCATCGATAATGAACGCTTTTATCTGCACCATTTTTGTATTAATACCGGAAGCTTTTGCAGCGTTTTCATTTCCGCCTACGGCATAGATGTGTCTGCCAAGCGCGGTTTTGCGAAGTATGATCCATGCGAATATAAACAGTGTTCCGGCAATTATGGCAGAAAACGGAATACGACCGATATTTCCTTGCCCAATAAAAGCAAAGCTCGGTCCCATACCAGTTATCGGTATACCGCCAGTAAACAGGTGTACTGCACCCCGTGCAACCGTTGTAACGGCAAGGGTCATAATAAATGCTGGTATGCGGAAAGTAGTTATAACTACACCATTTACTGTACCTGCTAAAACCCCCATTCCAAGCCCAGCCATAACAGTCATAAACAAATTACCTGTTGTAACCATGACAGATGCGGCTATGCAACCAATCAGCGCGGCCAAAGAACCGTAAGCTACATTAACATGACCAAGAGTAATTACAAAGGTAGCTCCCAAGGCAAGTATTGTTACAACAGACACCTGACGCATGACATTGGTCAAATTTGCCACAGTGAAAAAACCATTAACAAAGACAGCAGATATTAGGAAAATAATCAATAGAATAACAAAGATGCCGTATTTCCCATATGCCGCTCCAAAATTGATAGATCTTTTTCCTTTTTCTCCAGTAAAATTAAACAATTTTTTCCCTCCTTTGTGTTGCCAGTTTCATAATACTTTCCTGTGTCGCCTCTTTTCGCGACAGTATCCCACTTATTCTGCCGTCCTGCATAACGATGACTCGATCACTCATACCCAAAATCTCAGGAAGTTCAGACGAAATCATAATAATTGCCATGCCTTGCCGTGCAAATCTGCACATAAGCTTGTGTATTTCTGATTTTGCCCCGACATCGATACCACGCGTTGGTTCATCTAAAATCATAACCTTTATGTCGCCCATAAGCCATTTGGCAAGAACAACCTTTTGCTGGTTGCCGCCAGAGAGGGTACTAACGGCTACCCCTAAACTGGCAACCTTAATTTGTAGCATATCAACCATTTTCATAGCTTCTTTCTCGATTGACTTGTCGTTGATTATAAATCTCTTGGCATGCTTTCTTAAATTGACCAACGAAATATTCTCATGTACATCTCTTTCCAGCACAAGGCCATATGCTTTACGATCTTCAGAAATCATGGCAATCCCAGCATTTACTGCGTCGCTTGTGTTGCGTATGTGCAAAGGGTTGCCTTCCAACATCACATTGCCAGAAGAAATTGGGTCAAGTCCAAAAATAGCACGCATCACCTCGCTGCGTCCGGCTCCCACAAGCCCAGCAAAGCCTAAAATTTCACCCTTCCGCAAATCGAAGCTGATATCGCGGAAGCGCCCACCATCCAGTTTTTCTTGGGTTATGCCCTTAACCTCCAGCACAACATCGCCAATCGGAATGTCAGTTTCTTTAGGAAATATATTGGTTATCTCGCGGCCAACCATCTGTGACACAATTTTTTCCGGGCTGTAATTGCTTGCCGGACCAGAATCGACATATTTGCCATCCCGAATAACAGTGATCTCATCGGCAATGCGGAAAATCTCATCCATTCTGTGAGTTATATAAGCGATAGCAACCCCTTTTGCCTTGAGATCAAATATTTGCTGAAACAGTATATCAACCTCGGCATCTGCGATAGCCGAAGAAGGTTCATCCATAATGATAACAGTAGCATTTTGTGAGATAGCTTTTGAGATTTCGATTAACTGGTGTCCTGCAATGCTCAACTCACGCATCGTTTGGTGCGCCCTATATGGAATGTTAAGACGATTAAGCAACTCCTGCGTTTCTGTATACATTTTCTTGTAATTTACGAAAACACCGGCTTTTTTGGGCTCTCTGCCAAGAAATATATTTTCGGCAATCGTCATTGCCAGCACAGGGTTAAGCTCTTGATAAATCATCGCTATACCCATCTTCATCGTATCTTCAACAGTGCGCTTACCTATTTCTTCACCCTTAAAAAACATTTGGCCTGCATCGGCCTTATAAGTCCCATTAATAATTTTCATCATCGTAGATTTACCGGCTCCATTCTCGCCGCATATCACATGAATTGATCCGGGTCGCAATCGTAAATCCACTCCATCCAAAGCCCGCACTCCTGGGAACACCTTTACAATGCCTTTCATTTCGAGGATATACTGATCTTGTTGTCCTGCAAAATTCCTCATTCTGCCGCCAAACCCCATACCCTTCTACAATTAGGAGGGCAAGCGTAATGCCTGCCCTCCCTATGCTATTTACAAGAAATCCCCCACATTGTCAGCAGTTATAGACACGAAAGGCACCATAATAACGTTTTCGACACTTTGTCCTGCTCTGATTCTGTTAATAGCTTCAAGAGCTGCATCTGCCTGTCCCGGAGCGTTTTGCAATACAGATTGAACCATAGAGCCGTCCAAGATAGCACTAATAGCGCCAGATGTGCCGTCAATACCGCTTACAAGAACACCGTCCAAGCGTCCCGCCGCTCTCAATGCCTCAACTGCGCCAAGGGCCATTTGGTCGTTCGCCGCAACAATAGCATCAAAGTGTGGGAATGCTTGAATCCAGTCCTCTGTAATTCGCATAGCAGTTGCCATCTGATAGTCGCCGTCCATATCGGAAAGAATTACCACATCATTGCGTCCGGCTGCCCTCAAAGCATCGTTAAAACCATCGCGACGCTCAATAGAATGAAAAAGTCCTGCCGATCCGGCTAAATACAGAATCTGCGCGTTAGGCGGCAAAATCCGTGCAAAAAGCTCTCCTTGCATCCAGCCTGCATCATAGTTTTCAGAGCCGATAAATACAAAATCACCACCGCCCGCTGTAATCCCAAACAATATAACAGGAATTCCAGCTTCATTGGCCCTTACTACCGCAGGGATAACACCCATACCATCAACAGGAGAAATTACAAGGATATCTACCTCTTGCAGGATAAACACATCTACCAAATCCAATTGCCTTTGAATATTGTTGTCCGCGTCGGCAAAGCGAATGTTGATATCGGTTCCCGACATTGCATCTCTAAGTGCATGCATCCTGATAGTCGTGAACACATCAGAGTCTGCCTGATTAACAAGCCCAACGGTAAACCCATCTCCGCCTCTCTGGCAACCCGTCATAGCTAACATACTGATCACTAAAGTCGCAATCAGTAATCCTAAAATTCCTCTTCTCATAAAAGCCTCCAAAAATATAAATTCTTAAACGGGCTGCGGTTATTTACCAAGCAGTTCCCGCTCAATGCGCTCCCTTGCAGCAGGTGCTTGTACATTCATCTTGTCCGGAAATCCGAAGTAGCTGACACAGGCAATTGCTTCCCCGCCAACCTTGAATTTTTTGTTTGCGAAATCCAATTTGCGCAAGGTCTCGAAAATGCCGTTGAAATCCACATCCCCCTCTCCCATACCCAGATGTTGGTGTACAGAAATATCAGCACGGCCGCGGGCGTTAAGCCAAGGCGGATTAGTGATATACCGGCAGTCAAGTGTCTGGTTGAAGGTATCCGCAAACAAGACGTGGCTTAAACTGTCCCCCGCATATTCAAGCATATGTTTTACATCGCCCTTGCCCCTGTCGTAGAAAAACCCGTGCGGGCTTGAGTAAACATAGGTAAGGTTATCGCTGCGGTAACTTTTTACCATATCCACAGTCTCGTCGTTTAGTTCGCAGAAATCGTACGGATGCGCCTGTATTTCCACTCGGATATTTTCTTTCTCAAAGAGCGGCAGAAGCTCATCAAGTGAACGAAACCACATACCATTGCAGGTTTCCTGCTGGTTGGGGTCGCCTGAAAGCTCGGTATTTATTACTTGAACACCCATACTGACGGCAATTTCCACGATCTTTTTCCAGTTCTGCACCGCCATTTTCCGCTGTTCCTCGTCTGGGCCGCTCCATCGGTAGACTACGATAAAAGAGCTGATCTCCACGCCGGTTTCACGCAGCGCTTTGCAATACTCCGCCTCAATATCTTTAGAAAAAAGCGGATGCTTAAAAAATGGATTGATTTTGGGATGAGGGGATTGTTCTATGTACTTGTATCCCCAGTCAGCCACTTGGCGGACATAATCGCTGATACTCATCTGTTTGGCCAAAACATCAACATCAAAAGCTATTTTCATTGGCTTACCTCCATATATACATCTCTCCGCCGCATTTATAGGCGGGTGTTGTAAAACTCAGGGCGCTCACCGGCGGCGATGGGCACTGTCTGCCCCGTTTGCTGGGATTGCACCAGCGCGTCCGAAGTTACCGCGACCATATAACCGTCCCACGCCGTTGGCCCCTTGACCTCGCCTTTAATGGCGGAGTTTATCCAGTCCTGTACCTCAACATCATAGGCATCGGCAAAGCGCCACCTCCAGTCCTGCTCGATGTACACTGAGCGGTATTTGTCCTTGCGCAATGTTGGGAAACTTGGCTCAGGCATACGAATGACACCTTCTTCGCAGCAAACTTCGCATTGAATGTCATAGCCAAATTTACAGTTTACAAATATTTCTATGTCGATGGTTATTCCGCCTTTAGTACGTAGAATAATAAATTGCGGGTCTTTCAGTTTAGAGTGAGTATGCTTCGTACTTTTGCCGATGATAACCTGCGCCGAAACATACTCGTCGTTGATAAGCCAATGCAGAACATCAATCTCGTGGACGGCGGTGTCGTTTACCGCCATCGGGGTATCGTAGCTTTTGTCGACAGATGCGTTGCGGTGGGCGCAGTGTACCAAGAGCGGCGCGCCCATTTCGCCGGAATCGATGATCTTCTTCATCTGCAAATAGCCTTTGTCGTAACGGCGCATAAAGCCGACCTGCACCAAATGCTTGCCGCCTGCAACTTCCGCGTCTACGATTTTTTTGCAGTCATCCGCCGTCGTCGCAAGGGGCTTTTCGCAGAACACCGGCTTGCCGGCGGCAATTGCCTGCAAGACCGATGCCGCATGGGCAGGTCCCCAACTGCAAACAAGAACCGCATCCACGTCAGCGGCATTCACCACGGCGGCACTGTCCTTTTCCACACGCGCCCCGCAGATGGCAGCGGCTTTGGCAGCGTTTGCCTCGTTAATATCTGTTACTGCGGTTACCTTTGCACCGATCAGCTTGTTCGTAATCCTTTCAATATGCTCACGCCCAATAGCGCCTGTGCCAACTACACCAACCTTCAGAACATTCATAACCATCGCCTCCCAGCAAATCCTGCAAACGTTTTCTTGAATAATGATACGACAGGTTTTTTCGCCTGTCAATCAAAATATGAATATTTTTTGCGAATTTTTGAAAATAACGGAGTTTTTTGGCACGAATTGCCCAAATGCTCTTTCCTTCAGCGAAGAAAAATATTCCTTTACAAATCCGCCAAACACAGTTATAGTGATAATTGCTGATAAAACGTTTGCAGAATCTTTCAAGGAGACACCATGCAAATACACCATAAAACGCCTTTTGCTCGGGGCTACACCTCGCTGGTTTCGCGGACGGGGCAGACGGCGGACATACTTACGGAGTTCGGCGTTCTCACCCTGCTGCCCGGCGAACGCTGGGAACAGCGCGGACAAAACGACGAACAGTGCTGGCTGCTTTCCGGCGGCAGCGCACAGATTAGCTGGACGGCGGAAAACGGCGAAGCCAGGCAGGCGGAAATCGCCCGCCCCGATTTGTTCGATCATTCGCCGTGGTGTCTTTCGGTTCCGGCTCGCAGTACGGTGGCGATTACCGCAGGGCAGGCGGGCGCTGAGTTTTGCTATTCTGCAACGGATAACCCCAAGCCCTTTGCCGCCCGGCTTTTCGCGCCCGAAGAGTGCGCCAGCGAACAGCGCGGCGCGGGCACTATGCGCGAAACGTCGACCCGTATCGTGCGGACGGTGTTTGACGACACTACGCGGCCTGAGTCAAACCTCGTCGTCGGCGAAGTTATCGGTGTGCCGGGCAAGTGGTCGAGCTACCCGCCGCATCACCACCCCCAGCCGGAAATCTACCATTATCGTTTTTTGCCGCACAATGGGTTTGGGCTTACTGCGGTTGGCGAAACGGCGCTCCTCATCAAAAATAGGGATACGATTTTGATACGAGAGGGGCAGGTGCACCCCCAAGTTACCGCGCCCGGTTACGCAATGTGGTATCTGTGGGTGATTCGCCATCTGGACGGCGCGCACTACGGCCCGGCGACAAGTACGCCCATTTTTGTTGATGAGCACAAATGGGTTACAGGCGATGAAAGCAAAATCTGGCAGCCAAGAGCCGCCAACAAATAAGGAAATGGAATGGAAAAGACAGTTCGATTAACCGTAGGTCAGGCGTTGCTGCGCTTTTTGGACAACCAGTATATCGAAGTTGACGGCGAAGAGATTAAGTTTGTCGAAGGGATGTTCGGCATTTTCGGGCACGGCGTGGTGGTTGGGCTGGGCGAAGCGTTGTCCGGCTGCGCGTATGCTTCGCAGGGCGGGAGCGGCTTGCGCTTTTACCAAGCCAAAAACGAGCAGGGCGGCGCACACGCGGCGATGGCGTTTGCCAAGCAGCATAACCGCCGCAAAATTATGGCGGTGTGCAGCTCCATTGGGCCGGGTGCGCTGAATATGGTTACTGCGGCGGGAACTGCCACCGTGAACCGTATTCCGGTGCTGTTTTTGCCCGGCGATGTGTTTGCCTGCCGCCAGCCTGATCCGGTGCTTCAGCAGGTGGAACTCCCGCACGATTATACAAACACCGCAAGCGATGCCTTTCGGGCGGTAAGCCGCTACTGGGATCGGGTAAACCGCCCCGAGCAGCTTATGTCGGCGATGCTGAACGCCCTGCGGGTGCTGACCGATCCGGCGGAAACCGGCGCGGTTACCGTTTCCCTGCCGCAAGACGTGCAGGGCGAGGCTTACGATTACCCGGAAGAATTCCTTGCCAAGCGCGTGCATCATATCGAACGCCGCATTCCCAGCGCGGCGCAGATTAGCCGTGCCGTTGCTATGCTGAAGGCTGCAAAAAAGCCCTACGTTATCTGCGGCGGGGGAGTGCGTTTTTCGGGGGCGGGCAAGGCGCTGGAAGATTTCTGCGCCGCGCATCACATTCCCTTTGGGGAAACGCAGGCGGGGAAGGGCACGGTGCTGTGGGACAATCCCTACAACCTTTCCGGCGCCGGCAACACCGGAAGCCTTGCGGCGAACAAACTTGCCAAAGAAGCCGACCTCGTTATCGCGGTGGGAACGCGGCTTGGGGATTTTACCACTTGCTCCAAATGGCTCTTTCAAAATCCGCAGGTGAAAATTCTTGGCATTAACGTTGCGTCTTTTGATGCGTACAAAATGAACGCCGAGCCGCTGGCGGCGGACGCCAAGCTCACGCTGGAAGCGCTTACCCGCGCGACGGGGACTTACAAATCGCAGTGGGGCGGCGAGATTGATGCCGCCCGCGCCGCGTGGAACGCCGAGGTTGACCGCCTGTACAACAGCAGCGCCGAGCCCGCGCCTGACGGGAAGCCGCTGCTTTCGCAGACGCGCGTGCTGGGCGAACTGAACGAGCGGCTCTTGCCGCCGGATGCCATCGTAATTTCAGGCTCCGGCTCCATCCCCAGCGATATGCAGCGGGTGTGGCGCGCCAGAAAAGCCGACACCTACCACATGGAGTACGGCTTTTCCTGTATGGGCTACGAAGTTGCCGCCGCTTTGGGCGTCAAGATCGCCCGCCCCGATGCGGAAGCGGTTGCCATTGTCGGAGACGGCGCGTATACGATGCTTCACACCGAACTTTTAACGGCGGTGCAGGAGGGAAAAAAAATTATCGTTGTGGTGTTGGACAATGCGGGCTTTCACTGCATCGGCAATCTGCAAGTCAGTCAGGGGATTTTTCACTTCGGCAACGAGTGGCGTGTCAGGGACGAAAGTTCTGACCGGCTGGAGGGCCGCTCGGTGGAGGTTGACTACGCCAAAAACGCCGAAAGCTGGGGCGCGCTGGGACTCCGCGCCCGCACGGCCGAAGAACTCGCCGCCGCCGTCAAAGAGGCGCTGGCGGCAACCAAGCCCGTACTGATTGATGTCAAGGTCAGCCCGGCAACGATGACCGGCGGCTACGGGAGCTGGTGGCGGGTTGGAACGGCGCAGGTTTCTTCAAACCCCGAAGTCGAAGCTGCCGCCAAAGCGATGAATGCTGAAGTATCAAAAGCAAAAAAATTTTAGGAGGATATATGGCTAAAGTTACGGCAAAAGCTGCCGCAGAAAAAAAATCACCCAAAAACGTGCGGCTCGCAATCGCGCCTATCGGCTGGACTAACGACGACCTTCCGGATCTGGGCGGGGAAATCCCCTTTGAGCAGTGCGTCAGCGAAATGGCGCTGGCGGGCTATTCCGGCAGCGAGGTGGGAAACAAATACCCCAAAGACCCCAAAGTTCTGAACAGAGCGCTGGGGCTGCGCGGGCTTACCATCTGCAATGCGTGGTTCAGCTCTTTTCTCACGACCAAGCCTTACAAAGAGGTAGAGGCGGCGTTTGTCAAGCAATGCGATTTTCTGTATGCGGTGGGAGCGAGGGTAATTGGGGCGGCGGAACAGGGGCACTCGATACAGGGGCAGGACAAGCCGGTTTTTGACGAAAAGCCCATTCTCACCGAAAGTGAGTGGGAGCGTTTGTGCGGCGGGCTTAACCGGCTTGGCAAGAAGGCTGCCGAAAAGGGAATGCGCCTGACCTTCCACCACCACATGGCAACGGGCGTTCAAACGACGGAAGAAATAGACCGCCTTATGGAAAACACCGATGCCAGCGTAGTCGGGCTTTTGTACGACACCGGCCACCTCGTTTTTTCAGGCGAGGATCATCTTGCGGTGCTCAAAAAATGGATAGGCCGGATTGACCACGTACACCTGAAAGATGTGCGGGCGGCGGTTCTGAAAAAAACCATCAAAGAAAAATGGTCGTTTTTGCGGGCGGTAAAAGAAGGCGTCTTCACCGTTCCCGGCGACGGCAGCATCGACTTCGAGCCGGTTTTCCAAGCGCTCAAAAAAGCGAAGTATTCCGGCTGGTGGGTGGTGGAGGCCGAACAAGACCCCGCCAAAGCCAACCCGCTGGAGTACGCGCTGAAAGCCCGCGCGTACATACGCGAGAAAGCGGGGATTTGATGTTAAAGGTAAGTTGAGCCGCCTGCGGCAAACCCTAATCAATCCCCGCCGCCTTCCTGAAACGCCTGACCGTAGCAGCGGCGATGTCACGGGCTTTTTCCGCACCCTGCGCAAGGGTTTTATCCAGCGCTGGAATGTCAGCCATGATCGCTTCAAAACGCTCTCGAATGGGTGTTAGTTCCCGGTTGACTACGCGGAAAAGCTCTTCTTTTGCCTCGCCCCAGCCCATGCCGCCAGAGCGGTAACGGCTGGCCAGCGCCGCCTGTTCGCCGGGGCTGGCAAAGAGCTTGTAAAGCAGGTAGATTTGGCTGGAATCGGGGTCTTTCGGCTCCTCGACCGCTTGGGAATTGGTAACGATTCGCATTATGGTTTTTCGCAAGGCTTTCTCCGGGGCGAACAGCGGGATAACGTTGTTGTAACTCTTGCTCATCTTGCGGCCGTCGAGGCCGGGAATC
>Ga0136643_10004521_pt1 | contig 19217 bp, 11 predicted proteins | sample TergutLab28metaG_FD_96883 | JGI IMG/M metagenome (GOLD analysis project Ga0136643, IMG submission 96883) | Labiotermes labralis P1 segment gut microbial communities from Petit-Saut dam, French Guiana - Lab288 P1 (version 3) (version 3) | ecosystem: Host-associated > Arthropoda: Insects >...
ATTTGACAACTGTTTTTTTTTTTTAAAAAAAATTTTAAAATAAAAAGGGAAACACTGTGGGAAGGGTTCCACAAGTTCATTCCCCCCCCCCCCCATCGTTTAGTCTGGACACACATATTAGTTAATGAACCATGTACTATAAGCCCATTTATCATAGCATTAACATTTTGGTTCTTAAAGGTTCACACACCACCTTCATTTGAAAAGATGAATTCGTCAGTGAAATTAGTGGAAACTGAAACCAAATCAGTGACGTGCAAGGCAAATGGAAAACCTTTACCAACTTATTCATGGATCAAAGCATCTACTCGGGAAGATTTAACAACTGCAGACCGTTTCTCTGTGGAAAGGAACACAGGAGTGCTCACTATCCGCGATATTTCCAAGGATGATGACGCAGAGTATAAGTGTGTTGCTACAAATGCTGCAGGAAAGGCTGAGCATTTTGTGAAGATCGATGTCATTTTGAAGCCTCGTATTGTTGCATACAGGAATATTTCCATTCCCACTGGTCAAGATGCCAGGCTTTCCTGTAGTGCCTTTGGTAGACCTATACCTTCAGTTACCTTCAGGTAAGGAATAGCCCTAGCAGATACTTAACATAGGAAAACAAAGACTGACTTGCATTCAGTCAAAACCTGTTTGTGTATCATTTGTTGTCATGTTTATTCTTCAACCAGTGTAGTGATTGGCTGCAGGCCAAACAACCACTGCTTGATCCTAACTTTTCCTCCAAATCAGCCCTTGGACCCACCCCCACACCTGTCCAGTAGGGGAGTAAGGACTTGTTCTCAGAGGGTAAAGCCAAATGCTTCCAGAAAGGGTTTAATTTTTAAATTTCAACTGTGTTGTAATCTTTCTAAATCTTATACAATTCTAGTAGTTGTTTTGACATGAAGAGAAAGAACCTTCACAACATTCGAACATGTTTATTCTGTAGGGAATTTTTTGGTTTTATTAAAAAAAGCCTGAAACAGCAACATATGTGTCTGTCTGTCTGTCAGAAGTGTACTGTGAAGCAAGGCACAAGGACAGAAAACTGAAACTGGTGAAAGTACAGCATTTCATATGGACAAGAAAAGAAAATCTAAGAGGGAGATAAATTTTATAAGCCTGTGTGTTACAAAGGAGAGTCTAAAATTTTAGCATCATAGAGAAACTCGTTCGAGCAGTTGGTGCTGTAAGGGCAAAACTCCAGGATGTGGGAACACTATTGTCAAGGTTCTACTGAAATATCATTTTTTTGGGGTGGGGGTTTGGAATATAACAAAATCAGACAAGTTGCTCTTGGTGTAAGAAACCAGATAGTCACATACCTATAGACTGATAGGCTGTAGCTGTGTATAGATATGCGAAGCAAGAAATGATGGACCTGCGTTGTACATTTTCTCCTTATGCATCCAGAAAATATCATAAAGATCACTGCTGTATTGGATGAGGTTTGGCTGTGTGTTTGTGTGGACCTGCATTTGCAAGTGATGTGCATATGTATGGGTGTGTACATATGTATGTATATAATTAGGTTCGGTTAGATGGGTTAGATATTTATGTATTTACTTTTTATTTTACTTTATTTTCCTTATTTGCTTTTATTATATATTTGTTTATTTATTTATGTGCTGTTCACTTACAGACACACTCACACGCACACACATGCTATGTAACATCACAGACCATCCCAACACACACACACTGCACTGTTTTTTTTATTTCTTACGGTCAGTAGTAACATGACAGATACAGAAACGTGGGAAGTGAGCTTTGTGCTGTCACTAGGGAAAACCCAAATGAAAGCTTGTAACCCAGTATCAACTCCTCATATTCTAACTGAGGTATACCCATTTCATTGCATCATCATTGCTGGGGGGAAACATTTACTACTGAGTGCAAATCTTATGAATAGCTATGCTTGTAGTGAATAAAATCTTTTCTTTACAGTTTTCTTTTATTACCATTATCAGCATAAGGAGAGTGACTGTAAATTTGAATAATATGCGTACATGATTTAATACTGTAATATTATTCACGATCTGAAATAAATTTATATATTTCTTCCAGTAGGAAAGTAGGCTTCATGAACTGTGGCTGCCATTGTTCTGTAGTATCATGAACATGTAATATTCATTATTTCTGGACAATAAAACTTAACAGAACAGAGTCTGGTGTTGTATCAGTTGCTGTGTGCAATGTGGTCTGCTCTAATTTCCCACAGATACTGTTGCAAATTAAGTACTGTGTGTTTTTATTGAAGATGCCATCATTTACATTTCTTAATGTACTTTCAGAAAGTTAACATCTCCTGACCGTTACGTGACTGGAACACAGAGTGATGATCGCATTGTAGTGGAGAATAACAGTGATAACGAGAGAAGCGAAATGATTGGTACCCTTTCAATTACAAATATCCACCGCACTGATGATGGCCTGTATGAATGTATTGCGACAAATGAGGCAAGTTGTTGTGTTATAATTTATGTTTCTTGTTTAAGTTTATGCATATGAGATAAAGGCGATGCCATTCATGCTGTCCAAGGTCCTTTAAACTTTAAATATCCACTGTGTTTGAGAGACACAGCAGTGGTGTCACTAGCTGACCCACCGTGTGATAAATGATGCACCCTAACACAGTGTTAGGATTAAAATTGGGTCTGCAGGAGACAGCTGTCTTGTAATGCCTCCAGGAAGGTTAAATCTGTTGTTACTAAAATGTTTTGGCATTAATGTGAAACTGTGTTGGTCTGTGGTAGCATTTAAAAAAGACTGGCTCTATAATGGACATTTTTTGTTGTCTGTTTTTTGCTTTGGAAGCACACTGGTTCAGAAGCTGGCTCTGTTTCTGTTGTTTGGTAGACAAAATATGTGCTGTGTTTAGATAAAGGAGATTGAATGGCCCAGAGTTTGTAATTAATGCTATCTAACGAACCCAATAGAATATGTTTCGTACAAGGGGGTTTAACGAACCCAATAGAATATGTTTCGTACAAGGGGGTTTAACGAACCCAATAGAATATGTTTCGTACAAGGGGGTTTAATGAACCCAATAGAATATGTTTCGTACAAGGGGGTTTAACGAACCCAATAGAACATGTTTTGTACAAGAGAGTTTAACGAACCCAATGGAATATGTTTCGTACAAGGGGGTTTAACGAACCCAATAGAATATGTTTCGTACAAGGGGGTTAACAAACCGAATAGAATATGTATCGTACAAGGGGTTTAATGAACCCAATAGAATATGTTTCGTACAAGGGGGTTTAACAAACCCAATAGAATATGTTTCGTACAAGGGGGTTAACGAACCCAATAGAATATGTTTCGTACAAGGGGGTTTAACGAACCCAGTAGAATAGGTTTCGTACAAGGGGGTTTAACGAACCCAATAGATTATGTTTCGTACAGGGGGTTTCAAAAAGTAAGGCAGCAGGGGCTGTGATGTCAAGAACTGTATTCTGACTTTAATGCATACATGGCATATCAGACCTCCATGTAGTCACCATTGACATTTAAGCATTTGTTTGAATATTGCAACAAAGCTTGTATCCCATTGTAGAAGAAATTAGTGTCTAGTGTCTTTTGCAAGGAGGTGACAGCTTGATGATGTGGGCACCTGTTGCAAATGGCTTGCCTGTAAGATTCGTCATAAGGTTTCCCCAAAGAGATGGGAATCATTGTGACCCATACTGCTACCTGGACTTGTGACTAGTTGCAACGCTGTGGATGGGAGGTTATGGGCCACCCTCCCTCCAGTCCCAGCCTCTTTCAAGACTGTTACAATAAATAAGTCATTTCCTTATTTCATTGAGGTTTATTTTAAGAGAATCTCAGTGAGGAATGTAAGTCTTACCTGATTGTTCTCAGGGAGGTGTGGCCTTCAAGAATGGTCATCTGACAGTAGAGTTTAAGCCTTCTTTTGCAAATACACCAATGCAAGAAGCTTGGAGTTGGCAGAACAAGCCCATTAACATCACGTGTCTGGCAGAAGCAATACCTAATGCATCCATCTCATGGCGTCTCAATGACATTGAACTTAATGAAAAGTATATTGATAACAATCTTAAGAAATTTGGTGAAGGGCCTCTGAGCTCACTGCAGGTAAGTCAGATGTATTTAAATAAGGTTGTTCATAGTATTATTAAGGACATAACAGATACAGGCATGGGCTAAATTTGTAACTTCCGGTGTAGGGTTGAGGTTGAACGTAGGAATGGAATTTTGGGTTCTAGAATAGCTAGGGAATTTCTTGACCAACTTAGTTCCTGTTAGTCTTTGAAGAACTTGTACCTGTTGATTCAGTTTTGTTGCAACAGATTGTTTCATTGTCATGGATACAAAGTCTTTGTACAGGACTGCTTTCTTTATCAGTCTACCTCGCTACAGATACTTCTTTTAGTCACCATGGAAATCAGTTACATAAACATTTGAAGGTAACCTGCCCTTTTTTGAAAATAATGTAACATATTTCCAGACCTGTAGAGACATGCAGTAAATGTGGCAGTACTGTATGCTAGCCTAAAATTACAGGAATATTTAATTGATATGCTGAAGCTCAGAAAAAAGAAAGTGAATTACCTAATTTGAAGAGAAGTTTTGTGTCTTCTTGGATATGAGGCCTACATTCTTCATTATTTAACTAGCTTCATTTTCTCCACTGTTACTCTATGGGTGTTTCATACATAGCCTGTAGCACACATTGTTTTAAATGCCAGGTTTCTGATACTGTCTAAAGCTCTTTTCAGTGTAAATTTCCACTAAAGGATATTGTTTTCTCTTTTGGACATAAAGGGTGTACATTTAATCGAACAACTTTGTCCCATTGATCTGTTAAAAGTTAAAGCACACTATTTCTCATAGCAACACATTACATATTCATTAATTCCATAAAAGTAACAATTGTTATTTGAGGTTTGTATAGATGCATGAGAAACAATTTTCAAAGCCTTTGGGTACCACAGAGCACAGTTTGGGGAGCACTACATAATGTAATTTATTCATGTTCCAATTTTTAAACTTTTTCATGAAAATTACTTTTATTTTTTGAAAATGTTTGAATGTTGTTTGTTGGTTTGTAGTAGGTATAAGGGTGAGCATAGAACAGTTCATGAGTTGTTTGTTAGAGGACATTTCCATTACTCATTGATTTCATGCACTGTATCGTACTGAATATGTTACACGACATGTTTACCCAAATGTAACCTTAACGTTGTTTGTGCACTTAAATGTAAAGGATGCATTAAATGCTGTATTTACCATGATAGAAGCCACAGATGTTTTCCCTTTTTATCATCTGAAAAATATGTCTCCTTACATATGTGCACAAAATTAAAACATTTCCTGTTCAGGTATTTTCAAGCAAGTTGCAGATTGTGAGGGGGTGTACATTATATGTGAAGCCACTTGTGTTAGGACAAATACAGTATGGCAAGATATGACAGTAATGAAGTAATTTTGTGTTTCAGGTTTTGCCTCTTGATAGGAAGTACTATGGTCGCTACACCTGTAAGGCAGTGAATCCACATGGATCAGCAGAGCATTTGATTATCCTGAAAGAGGCTAAACCTCCTTCAGATATCTTACAGGCCAAGCTAAAGGTCATCACTGGTAAGTAATAACTTTGTGGTGCCTAATATGGCAGTAAAATTACAAGTAACATCTGAGGATACATTACACCTGTGTCTGTTACTGCAGTACAGGTGTTCAAAAGAATAGTCTATAATGTGTCCGTGCTCTCTGTCTCAGAATTTCTCAAAATTGAGGCATTTATTACCTACAGTTTAGTCAATTAACAAGTGATGATGCAGAGGTCAAAATATTTTTTCCTATGTTTATTTCCTGTAGGTGTCATGTGACATCCTTACATAGATTGTAGCAGTAGGCTAAGAAAGTTCAGTAAATATGGTTTTGGCTGTTTCTGTGTGAACCAGTATAGAATAGTCAGTAGTGACTAGGCTGTGGTCTAGTCCAGTGAGGAATCATAGTTCAGTTCCTTTATATTCTGTTCTCCAAAGTGTCAGTACTGCTGTGGGGCTAACCCTGCTGCTTATTCAGTGCATACTAGGAGCCCTTTCCCTGCAGTTGGAGTGGCTGGGGCATGAACCTGACCACTCACCTTTATCTTGTGCTGTGGTTAATAATGAGCAATACTATATTTTCGCCTCCCCAGTATGCCTGCATGGTGTGCAGAGGGAAGGCTTTACGCTTTGCTATGTCTGTTGTCAGTGAAGAGTTGAAATACTGGCAACTTTGTGTTGCAGCTACCACAATAACATTCTCCTTCGCGGGACCAGCTGACAATGGAGGTCAGTCCGTAAGACAGTATGCTGTGCAGTACAAGGAGGAGCGAAAGGATTGGAATAATGCAAGAAACAAGACATGGCCAGTTGGTATGTATCCTTTGTGCAATAAAGTTTGGTTCAGTTTGATGATATAAGTGTACAGGTGTGGTAGGAACCTAATAGTATTGTTTTCTTAAGTTTTTACTCTTATTCTGTAATTTTTGTAAAGAGAGAGGCAGGCTTATGTTAGCAGATCTTGGTGGCTGTCCCCCACAATAACCATCAAACTAGGAGACATGTTCATAAAAGACATAGACATTGTACTGTTGGAAGCTGCTGTATATTTGCAGTTTAAAACATCCTTAACTGATAACCACTGTGATGGCTGTTTGATCTTTGTATATGGAAGCATTGCAAGCTTGACTTACTGTGGAATTCTGTTGATATCGTAACAGATCTTGGAAAAAGTGTAACTTCATGGAGGCCATATGTTGATAAAATATGAAACAGTGTGACAGACACACAAAATGTGCGTATGGAGTTCTGTATGTTATAGTCAAATTTCACTACAGTATGTGAAATTGTGTGAAATTTGATATGGACATAGGTTGTAAACATACCTATGCCTATAAATATATATGGAAGTTTTTTTGTTAAAAGTAGCAAAATGTGATGACCTTTGTGCAGATTCACCATACATCTTGGAAGGGTTAGAACCACAAACAACGTACCACTTCAGATTTGCTGCTCGGAATGAAGTGGGTTTTGGAAATTGGGCAGCCCCAGAACATCATACAATGCCCAAGAGATCCTACCCAGAAGAGCCCCAAATTCTTTCAAACTCTGGAGAAGACGGTGTGGTCATGTCACCTTACTCGGATAAGTATGAACTGACATGGAAGATACCTGCTGACAACGGTGAACCCATTGATCAGTATACCATCAAGTACTGCCTAGTAAGTGGACATAGACCATGTAGTTGATGGAACTCCGTATGTGAACTGTTGAACATGTTGTCCTTTCATTGTATTTGTACTGGGTAAATTTAAGAAGGTCCATTGGATAGTCCTCCGAAACATCCCCTTTAATCTCTTGTGCTTCCCAGTACCGCAGTCTTCTTTTTATTCCCTCCTAGATGTCTAGCCATTGTGTGACTTTCATGAATGTGACAACAGAACTTTCTTTTGTGCACCATATTCAGTAATGCTGTCTAGTTCTGTTTTGCTCATTTCTTACACATATCATGCTTCCACATGAAACTTTGGTGTGTATTTTCATATACAATCAGTGAATTTTAGTGAAATTAAGTACTAAGGATATTAAGTAAAAATTACTGAACAAATGAAGTTCAAATTGAACTTGGTTTTATTTTTTAAATAGGTCATTGTATTTGAAAGTTGTCCATTCCGTGCATTTTTTGGATCAGTGTACTCGGTTTATTGCAACAACCAGATATACAGCATTAATTATATATAGATATTAAAGACGTATCTCTGACCTGTTTCACTAGTAGTGTGCAAGGTTCTTCGGTCTGTATTCTGGCTCTGTATTCTGTCTACTGCAGACAGAAGAACCTTGTAAATAATAGGTTATAATGGGCAGTTGGTTTTAAAAGTGTCATTTTGTTGCTCCGAGAATATGGTACACTTGTGTACCAAAACATATCAGAGATACATCTTTAATGTTTACTTGTATTTAGTACTATGTGTGTGGTTGGTACAATGAACTGAGTACAAATAACTGAAATACACAATCCAACACAACACTTTAATGTCACACCACACAGTGCCTCATGTTTCAGTTCGCATGAACCATCATCAGACACTTCTTAATTAACTATTTAAAAACATAAGTACATTTTAGCGTGCAAAGTTCATTGCTTATATAATAGTTATAGAACATAGTGTATATACATATATTTTATTTATACCTAGCTTATGAGTATATCTGAAATTTTTGTTGCTGTGGCTCGTATTTAATGAACTACTGCAAGTACATGTATTTGTTTTGTAGAATCAGTACTGTTTATTAAGGTTGTCAACGATAAATTTGCCCATGTGCACTAGATGAATATCAGGACAGATACAAATTCATGTAGAATGCATGTGGAAATCAGTAGTACAGTATTTCTTAAGGTGTGGTGTCCCATATGTAATTCTAGAATGCATAATAAAGGGAAATGTAATTCATAAATGCACATTTACTCTAGCAATTGTAAATGTCAGTTAGAGTAATGTTGTGCATTGACAAGTTATGTTAGGGGTACAGTGTTTGTTCTTTTGCATCACATGTACTGTAGTGTATGCTCGTACAGATGCACTAGTAATAATTTTCCAGCTGTCTCATTATATCTGCAGTGGATGTAAAGTAATTTATTTAGTAAAGACTCATTGCCAACAGGTCAAACGTGAAGAAGGGCGCTGGATAGAGTTGGAGAATCAGTGTGATACAAGGGACCTGTCATCAACAGATCACACAGCACATGTTTTGAGGAATCTAATTGCTGACAAACACTACAAGATAGAGCTTCGAGCGCACAACAGAATTGGTTTCAGTACGCCTGGGGAAGTTGTCATCAAGACTGCCAGGGGTGAGTACACTTTGAAAAGATATATTGAGTGATTGTGGTGTGTTATTGCGGAATTGAATACAGGAATATGGGACAGTGATTCCAGTCATACATTTACTTGGAGTGCCAAAGGAAAAACTGTCTGTGGGTCAAGATTTGAACATGGTACCACCCAGATACAAATTAGGAGTGCTACCCTTTCAACTGCAATATTTGATAAATTAATGAACTAATTAATAGTTTAGCTTATATGTGACAGAGGGGTGAGGTGAAGAAGCAGAGTATTATCTTCCACTTTAATTCTCTGCTATAGAAGGGTTCTGTCTGATTTGTATGTGAGCTGCAGTGTTGCCATGTCATTGCTGCAGCCCTCACCATTATCAGAGCCAATAATGCTTATAGTTTCGTTTTTTAGGAAAGCATAGTTCACTTATCAGTCCCCCCTCCCTGTAAAGTTTGAGGCTGTTAAACAAATTAATGCTCCTGTATGTATTTTTGTTCCTCAATCAAGTTGCTTCAATGAATCAGAAACTGTGAATGAAGAACCCATATTTAGTGTATATACTTTTATTTTGTGTCTGTTCATTAACATTTGGGTGCCATTTGGATACCTGAACATCTGGCATTCAGTTCTTTAGACACATTTTGCTTACTCAGTCTGCTCTTTTTATGTTCAGTGTAGGCTTTGTTACATAGCTCCTTGGATCTGGTCCCGCTAGTATAGTCCATGACAATCAGCTGCTGTGTGTTTCCAAAAATGTGACAACTGTATTTTACTGGATGTGCCAATGAGTAATTGTAGATGCAATAGCCCTGTCAATAACAGCATGTGAAGGCCCCCTTTTGCTGTCACTTCATGGCTTCTGCTAGAGGTTGTAGTGCTGTACCCTATCATGACAAAGTTCAGTGATAATTGACCACGTACCTAAATATTTTACAGTACTGTGTGTGTATTGGTATCAGTGTAACCATGTTCCTGTTTGGGTGTATTATGTGCAAGTGTGTGTTTGATGAATAGGATTTTGTCAGCAGAATTATAAAATTTGTTTATTTTAAAGAAATTCTTTTCAGGACAATGATACATTTCTTTCTTAAATGTCATTGTCACATGTTTTTAATTTATGCAATAATTTTACAAATTCAGTGGTGACAAAGTGCTTGAAATGGCAACAAATTATTTATAATGTTGTTGAATTCTTACACATGTAACAGCAGATGATAGTGAAAGAAAAAAAAATGCCCTAGTTTTGTGGAGTGCATGAAGTGGGAGAAAATATTTGTGTGTGTGTGTGTGTGTGTGTTTTGTTATGTCATAGTAAAATGAACATTAAATTGTGGTAGATGATCTGGCTTGTATTATAGAGGTATCAGTTTGAATCCTTGCTGGAGTCCAGCTCATATGACTTCAGCGTTGTGGTTTCCTTCAATCCTGTAGATAAAGGTGTGATATGAATGGTGTACAGAATAGAGTTCAAGATGTGATCCAGAAAGAAAAGTATGTTCTGTAGGAGCTTCCACAGACCATGCACAAAGTGTGAGCCAAAAAACCTCCAGAAAGTGTTCGCTGACAAAATGTTTGTGACCTTTAGAAGACTGAGTTCTCTGTAGAAAATAATTTTTATACAGAATTTGTGTGGTCCATTACAAGTGCTGTATTCTTTGTAACTTGTTAGGTGCACATAACGTATTTTCATATGGCATTGTCCATAGTACTGATACCTTTATACTCTTTGGTATGGTTATACTGTGCTAACTCTTTGGAGGGTGTGAGATTGTATTGAACACCACTACCAAGGGAAGGACTGTCAGTCAATAATGAACAGTACTGCCACAAAAGTGCTGTCGTCAGCCCATATTGAACACTACTTCCACATAGGTTCTGGCTGTCTGAACACCACTCCCACATTTTGTTGAGCACCATTCCCACCGATGTGATGTCATCAGTGTGCGCTGCACACCACTCCCACTGAGGTGCTTCTTGTCCATCTACATCATACTCCACTGTCCCAAAAGTGCTGATGTCATTCAGTCTATGCTGAACACCACTTATACAGATGTGTTGTCATTTTTGTTTTGTTTCCTGTGGCAGCATTGTTCAATTCTTTGAACACATTGCTGGCTTTGGATCTTTTCAACTTCAATGCATATGCGTCTGTGGCCAATTAAACTTTGTTCATCTTGGCAGACTTGGGATACAAACTCCTGAACTTTGTAGTCTGAAATGAAGTGAAAGGATTGTCATGAATAGTGAGTTGTAGGGAATTTGAAAGGATGTGTTCATAGCATATTGTAAGATGCTACATTGTTGGGTAGGCTGTTAAAAATGTAGGCATTTCTCAGAATTCTTAGGTCTGCAGTAGTAATTCGAACTTGGTATCCCCACTGATACAAGCCATATCATTTACCATTGTACAGACAGTACCTCTGATTGTGTTCCTGAGCATAGAAAAATCCATTTTTGGCTTGCTTAAGGGAGTGAGCTCATACACTTACTGTACTGCCAGTACTAGAATGTGAGATAGACACCCATGCATGTATTGAGACATGGACATCAGGTGGGAAGCACAGATCATCTAGTGATGGAAAGTGCATATGAGAAATGTAGTCCGTTGAACAAAGACTGTTCATTTGCAATGCTTCTACAAAGTATTCAGCATGGAGGGGAGAAGAAAAAAGTTGTGAAAAATTTCCCAAGTCAACAATGCGAACAGTGCTGTGTACAAGAACAATATACTGAATAGGAGAAAAATGTTGAATGACAGATACAGTGCCAGACCAAAATGTTTTATCTGAATAGCAGTTTGACAGTATTGGCTTTCAAATGGGAACAAGCACCATAAAATCTTTTTACTTGTTGGCTGTGCAAAATGGGGTGTCAAAAGTCCTCAGCTGAAGGGCAACAGAACTTTGCAAACCACACCCATGTGAAGGGAAAGCCATTCGGAAATTTTTTCCCATAGACTTGGAAGCAAGGATCTGGTATTGCAAAGCAGTTTCCAGAATCAGGAGCCAGTAGTTTTGTTGATTTGGAACTTGTGTATTTCTGGACATGGCATGGTTTACAATAACTCAGAATGTTACTTACATGGCCAGTTCATTCCAAAAGTTTTTGTATAAGCTGAAAACCCACTAAGTTGAACAATGGTCAAGTACTATATATTTTTTTAATGTATATGTTCATTTCATTGGATAGTTTGAGCTAAAAAAAGTAGTACGCAATTATGAAAAGTGTATTTAAAGCAATTTCAATGTGAACACAAAATATAATATGCAAGAGAGACATACAGTAACATTACATGCTGTATTATAATGTATAATAACATTGTACTTGTTTATTCAGGTAACTGAAAATTGTGTGAGTTGTGGTCTTAACCATATTGGTGTTCTGGAAATACCTTTGCTTTTCATGATTTTCCTTTGCATGACAAAGTCATAGACTGGTGTGCAGTAGGTGTTCAAAATTATAGGGTTTGTCACATTACTTGTATGTTGTGATTTTCTAGATCCCCATATTTGAAACTGTGTGATTATTGTTAGTTGGGAGCTGAAAAGATAGAGTTTATACAAGCAATCCACAGTCTGTGCAAGGATAAAAAGGTAATGTTTGAAGAGGAACTTCCATATTTCAAAATGACTCCCTTATGTGTCAAAAAGTATTTTTGGAAGGTGCAAGGCCTTCTTAAGAACTGGAGTTTGGCACTTAGAGACACTTCCATTAAGTAAAGTAATTTGAGCTGGAGGCTGGAAATGGCCTTTTTATTCCTGGCAGATAGGCTTGCTCCACAATGAAAAACCTGTGATTCGTGCCATGCTCAGGAACACATTGAATGGTGCACAGTGTATAAGAGGAAGTTGGTAATAAATTTTGAGAGACCATGTACAGTATTTTAATTTGTTACCTATAGTTAGGTAAGCGTGGGCTGGGTAGTTCAGTCGGTATAGTGACTGAACTACGGGCTGGACGGTCCGAGATCGAATCCCACTGGGGACGAGATTTTCTGCCTGTCCAGACCGGCCCTGGGGCCCACCCAGCATCCTGTAAAATGGGTACTGGATCTTTCCTGGGAGTAAAGTGCGGCCAGGGTGTGCTGCTGGCCACTCACCCCCTTCTAGTGCCGTGGTCATGGAAGATTAGAGCTATACCTCCACCAACCCTATGGGCCACACTGGGCCTCTAACAGGATCACTTTACCTTTTTTACCTAGTTAGGTAAGCAAAGATTATCTTGCTCCATCTCAAAATTAGTTTCTCACACACAAGTAATAGTAAGTTATTTGTTGAAACATGTCTGTGAATTCTGTGAGAGTCAGTGTCCAGTAATATAATTCATTGTTTGGCATAATCTGTGTGCCCTCCCCTCCACCCTTCAACCTCCCCATGAGCTTAGAAGGTATGCCAGATGTTGTCTTAAAAACATCTCTTGCATCTGTGTATGAACTCTCAAATTGTGTACCCATGTGACCAGAAGTCAAGTGTGTGTGTGTGTGTGTAATAACTGTATGTTCAAGTCTTCTCAGAGGGCCTTGTTCAGGTGATTATCTCTTGGGTTCTTACACTCTGTGGGGAAATGGGTTTATTTTGGCGTTCTGGAGGGATATGCTACCTCCATCTTCAGGGTGAATGAATTTGATTCAAGTGGCTGCTGACCTGATTGGCAAGAAGAAATGTGTTGATAGTATAGGACTTAGCTAAAATTGTACCAGGCTAGCTTGAAGTGGGAGGGAAGGTATTCCTTTGAACCAGTGTAACAAGCCTAGGGACCCAAAAGATAATCTTTTGAGACTGTGTGTTTATAACAAGTTGTGAAATTGAAATGTGTACTGCAGTGTCAGAGAAGAGTATGGTACACACTGATGGGCTGGCTGACTAACCTTGCATTTCGTATGACATTGACATAGGTCAGCAGTAGAGGTTTGTCCTTGGGCAACATTTCATGTTTGCTTACACTTGAAGTTTGTGTGTGTGTAGGTGTGTGAATGAGTGAGTGAGTGAGTGAGTGCACCTGCCTGCCTGCCTGCCTGCGTACCTACCTACCTACCTACCTGCCTGCCTGCCTATATGCCTGCCTTTGTTGGGGTCAGAGGATTATGACACCCGATGAAGCACAGTGGATGATACTGTCTGACAGTAGTGTGTTGTTGTCACATGCTTCAGTCTGTAATATTTATATTGCATGACAATTGGTAATTTACGTTTTACATGAATAATGATGTGGTAATTAATAGGTACCATACATTTCATATAAATTGTTTGATTACCCATTGAGGGTTGAATATTGTTACTCTTCCTGATATGTGCAGTTATTAATTTGTAATTACTGTACTGTTGCTTTCATCATTTGTAATTGGTACTGAAGATAGATAACTGTGCTTACAAAAATTCCTATTTGTTGCCATTCGTGACTTAATGTGAAAAGTTCAGGTATGTCTGTTTTGTATGTGTGCTCTGTTTGTGTATGTGATTTCTGACTTTTTTGTTTCTTTCCTTCCTGACCTCTGATCCTATTTATTTATTTTTAATTGCTTTTATCCCATCAACCTTTGCCCTATAGATCCCAGCAATACAGGTATTTATTACAGCGACAGCGCATCCAGAGCGGAGGCCACCAGCATGCTATCAGTTTCTCTGTTCTTGATAGCTGTGACCCTGGCATTACCACAACCATCTTGCCTAAGCGCCATCCACTAAGATAGGTTACATCTTTAGGTGGCAATTAGAGAATTATCAAATCAACATACCTTCCTTTGTTACCCTCTTTCATACTAGTGGTGCTGTGTCACCATTTCCCTCAGTGTGGCTGGAGCTGCCTGAAGATGCCGTGAGAACAGCTCCTTGTAGTAAAATTGGTGGCTGGCTTGTTGGGAATGTGTTGTATAAGTTGACTGATGGGTTTGCATAGGACAATTAAATGTTGCTGAAGGTGAAAATGTCAGATGTTAAAAATGTACTTGTATTGTTGTTGGCTAAACGACTGAAGTGGCGCCATATTTGTGGCTGTTAGGTGTGCTTTGGCTAAAATATTTCTGCTGCACTTTCAGTTCTCATACACTGTGATACATAATAATAAGTGTGATGCTATATTCAAACATAAAATTAAAACCTACATTGCATGTACATGGTGTGTGCAGTTTGTTCTAATTTTATGATTGATTGAGGATGTACACAGTAAAAATAATTACGAGATACAAAGCTGTGGTTAATGATTGTCAATTTTAGTGTGTACTAGATGATAAAGAAGGTCATTCATGTGTTGGAACAAGTGGTGGGGTATGGGTATACCAGTCTAATTTAAATACCAGTCCAAAAGCAAGCTGCAGAAGAATCATGATAATATTTGTGAGGAGGGATTTTAATTCTCATAATGTGGATGCCTGCCAGTAATCAGATGAACATTGTGATCACCACAATGAATTGTTACTGATTCTTCAAGCTTTCATATAACCATAATCTTAACCCATCCAGTTGAGAATTATTGCCATTCTTGGAGTTAAGAATTTATAACACTTAGTGGACAGGATGGGAGCATTAACTCACCCTGTGGTAATGTAGCCAGGAAATTCAGTACTGCCACTATAATGTTATCCAGAGTCATTTAACACTGTAATATCACAGTGTGTTTCGCTATGATTTGTTTTAATATTATCCACCTATCTCTTCATTTTTCCTGCAGATTCATCACCATCACCCCCTCCCCATCAAGTATATCATCCATAATTTAACTGCCCTAAGCTATAGAAAGTGAGCTGTGTAAGTTACAGAGTTTTTAGTTCAGCACTATTGTTGATTCCCCAGCTACTTCATTTATCTTGAACTTAAAGTATCTTTGTTAACATTGGAGTGTAATTAAAAGGAACTGTTTTTGAAGCCATTGCACCAGTGCCATTGAAGTATGAGACGTATACTTCCTGGGACACTAAAACACAGGACAGATATTGTGCTGCACCAGTGTTATATGAATTGTGAGTTTCTACCCTGAACTGATGTGAGTCAGTGTTTTAAAATACGTTGTGTTCAGAGATTTAGTTATGGCTGTTCACTACCATACTTGATAATGAAAATCTTTTGTTACCTCTGAAGAGTACAGACACAGTTGGAGATCATAGGAAAGGAAATACAAAAGATGAAATTATGATCCCAGAAGGTTTCTGTAAGTGTTGAATCTCTGTAAATTAAGAGCTGTGAGTTGTGAAAAATTGTTATATCTAGATTCATAGTTCAAGACGTTGAATCTTAGAACAATACCTCCAAGTTTATACTGGCAGAACAAATATATTAGACAAGTCCAACCATTTCCACTGCGCTGAAAGTTGCAGCAGTTAGCAGGAAACCAGTCTCTTGTAACATCCACTGGTTATATTGTGATAATGGTCGATTGTTGGGTATGTGTTTATTGGGCAGTGTGAAGGTGACCATAGAAGTGAAGTTACATACAAACAATGATGATATTTTTCTCAATAAGTATATACATTTAAAAGTGCTGCAGTGGCTGGAACCATATGTAAATGTGGCACAAGAAGAAAACTAGTGTTCATTGTGTTTTATGAAGTGTAATTGTGAGTATGATGGAAGCAAGTGAATGTGTAGTGCTGCTGAAACCTTTGGTAACCTTGTGTTCATTTGGTGATTGTGTGGCTTTTCCTTGTGATGGGGACACATCAGTACATTCAACACCCTCTACACTCATGGGATGTGGCCATATGCTCTTTAAGTTCATAGATGTCTGGTCCAATAATCAAGCTTGTTAGTCCATTGAGTACGTATAGCTTGTTGCAGTTCAAATGTAAAAGTATGTTTCAGGCCGTATTTGTCTACATTTTTGCGCTTGAAACTTGTCCCTAAAATTCTCTTCTTTGTCATATTGCCATGATCCCATGGTAATTACTGGGAACACAGACTGCCTGGACATCCAGCCAGGCAAATGGCGATATAACATCAAATTCAGAAGGTGTTCTCTGTGTATGTTTGTGGCAGTAAGCTTAATTATGTTGTAATTTAGGTCAACAATGCCTTTTATTTTACACTTGTTATTTCCTGCCAAGTACCTAATGTAATGAGCCTATAGCTGATTGTGAGTGATTGACAAATAAGAGGGAAGAATTGTTGATGCTTTGACAACAGTGGCCATGTGATACGTGTTGTGGACCATTGTCTGTATAATGTGGCACCAGTGTCACCCTCATGATACCTGTTGCCCTCCAGTGCTTTTCATGAAAACAGTGATATTAGGATTTTATTTAATTCCTTTCTGTCTGAGAAATAAGGTAAAGTTGCCCCTGTGCGTATTGTGAATGCATTTGGAAAGTAAAGGTACAGCTCCACCCATTATTCACTTTGGTAATAAATGGTGGTGAGGGGTCAGTTTCATCCCTCGCTGCTGTACCCCTGGTAAAGAGCTCATGGTACCCATCAAGTAGGACACTGGATTGGCTGCAGAGCTGCTCTGGACATGTTGGAGATGAGAAAAATATCTTAATCCGGCTGGGGATGGAAATTGTAATTCCTCAGTCATGCTCTCCATAGCCTGGTCGCTGTGCAAAGTATATTATTCTGGCTCCTCGTCTGACAGATGGGGTTTATATTCTTGCGGGTTAGTTGTGTAATTTCCAGTAAGTATTTCAGTCTTGTTGTAATGTTGGCAGTTGGTTTTTTGTCTGCACATTAGATTATCAACACAGTTGATCATTTATAAACACTCTTTACAAACTGTAATAGACTGTCTTTTTGTTGGAAAATGTACTGATTTTGATTACTGAGTTTGATTGGTGAACAGTAAGTAAATTCTTACAAGTAGATTTGTGTAAAGTGCTTGAATGACAAACAAAAGTTTGTTACATGCCTAGGCACGTTATATTGCGGGTAAAGTGGACAGTATGTAAGTACATGTATCATTTATCTTTTTTATGACCAAGTTTATTGAGTGACCTTAGGCCCTTGATTCATCAGATGTGTCTTGAATGAGATGCAGTGGATGAATCATGGAACAGATGAGCATGCACTAAGGACAAGGGTTATGAACATTTTGCAACCTGGCAAAGATTCACCTCATGTTGCTGCCTGCAGGAGATATTTTGCAGTGGAGCAGCATTCTGATAGGGGTCTTTCAGGTTTCCTGTTCTTCATTCCATCAGTTTCCCTATCATTGGTCTGTTTTTCTATACTGCCAGTTAATTGATTCATGAATCATGAAGAGTAATTCATTTTACAGCTTCCCACCAGTCATTGAGCCTCTTAAACACAAGAGTGTGATGCGTCCCCAGTCTGAAGAGGCTGAGGATATTTGGACCACTAGTTTCAATTAACTCTGTTTTCAAGAGAGAACTTCGTGTGAATGTCACCTTTTCAAGGAGGTATCAGGAATGTGTGTTTAACAATAGAAGATTTTCAGCACCTGAATTGATGTGGTATTTTGTTTGTAAAGTGTGAGGCTATAGGTATGGCAGTAACAATAAGGGAGTTTATATCTCCAAATCCCCCTGCATGGCAGGAGCACCAGATTTTGCCACATGAGAGCCTCAGTAACTGGCAGGAAGCTCTGAGATCATCATGCATAATATCTGTTAGTGTGATGATAGTGCTAATAACAACAGCTCAGTCCGTATAGCAATTAGGCTACAGACTGGATGATCTGAGGTCCAATTTCTAAGAGGGGCAAAGATTTTTCTCATCTCCAAAGTGTCCAGATGAACTCTGGGGCCTACCCAACTCTCACTGGGTGTACAATAGCTGTGGCATGAGGCTGGCTGCTCATCTACATGTGTGGCTGAAGTTAATGAGTGGAGATATACCTCTCCCCACCATATGTCTTCATAACATGTGCAGGAACAACTTTACCTTTTTTTATTGTGCTCCCATGTGATCATGGTTCAGTCAAGAAAGTATGATAATATTTTTTTTTTTTGTTTCAATGGAAATTTGTGCAAGTTCCGAGTTTTTTCTCTTTAGATTGGAATTTGTAGGTATGTACTCATGGCTTCTAAAATGCGTGTAATTCAGACTAATATCCACCCCAGATCCAACCTGGTCACAGCTGTGAATGCATTTAAGATCATGTATGAACAGTTCTCCAAATGCATATGTATAGATTGTCTTATTATTACTGATATTAGCAAATACTGCTAATGGATATTTGTACAGTATTTATAATGCATATAACCTTGTTTTAAGTTGTTTCTTTTCTTTTTCATATGTTCTGTAAATCATTTATTATAATAGTATAACTGACAATTTAACTGAAGTAATTGTGTTAGAGATGGGGAGCATTAATGTATGGGGTATGCATTAATGTATGGGGTATGCATTAATGTATGGGGTATGCATTAATGTATGGGGTATGCATTAATGTATGGGGTATGCATTAATGTATGGGGTATGCATTA
>Ga0136643_10004522_pt1 | contig 19214 bp, 10 predicted proteins | sample TergutLab28metaG_FD_96883 | JGI IMG/M metagenome (GOLD analysis project Ga0136643, IMG submission 96883) | Labiotermes labralis P1 segment gut microbial communities from Petit-Saut dam, French Guiana - Lab288 P1 (version 3) (version 3) | ecosystem: Host-associated > Arthropoda: Insects >...
AAAGTCTTCTGTTGTGGGGGGTCCCCGGAGTACCCTTGGGGGTAGTCTCCCCGGGCCCCCCCCCCCACTGGGTGTTTGGGGGCCCCTCCCCTCCCCCCCCCCACATGGCTTCATGGCGGTAACATGAACAGCTCTACTTTTACCATCTTACACCAACAGGACCTGTTGAAATATTTAAAAAAATCCCCCCCCCCTTCTGATCTGTCGTTTAATAATCATTTACCACATTCTTTGTTACTGCATAACAAAGAATAATAGCTAATTCTGTGCAGAGTGTTATAATAGTTGATTTTGATTACACGCGTTTTGCTGCAAAATGCACCCTGCAGAATTTGCAGCTGAAAAACGAGCGCGCGGTCGTTAGCGGTGAGAATGGTGGAGGAAGCATATCTCCTACTATTTTAGTACATTAAAAAAGGGTGGCATTTAGGGTACATATACAAAATTTCAATTTAGTGGATATTCATGACATCTATAATGCCGCTTAGCTCAAATTCATCTGGACCGTGACGTAATTCAGGAAATTGTGTGCTGGAGTCTAAATATGGTCCGAAGCATGTCTGAATTTTATTAAAAAATATTACCATTTATCGAAAATTCCACAGGTTATTTCCACGAAACAGCCTTCGCATCAGTGTCCAGAACTGTTTGAGTTATATTATCACTACAAACTGTTTCGTTGTCCGTTGAGCCCTTCTTTTTGGAAGGTTTGTGTGTTGCCTGTAGTCATGCACCAAGTGAGGAGAAAAGTGATGATTCAAAAGACAGTTTTATGAGAATTAGAGTAGGTTTTCAATAATTTTTCTAAGTACCATATGCAAATTCTGTTAAAAAGGTAAAGTTTTCCCATTATAGGCCCGGTGTGGTCCAGAGCGTGGGTAGATGTATAGATCTACTCTCCCATGACCGGGGCACTAGATGGGGGTGAGTCGTCAGCAGCACGCCGCCCCGGCCGCACTTTACCCCCGGGAAAGACCCGGTACAAATTTTACAGGAGGCTGGGTAGGCCCCAGGGCCTGTCTGGGCGTGCGGAAAATCGCGTCCCCACCGGGATTCGATCCCGGACCGTCCAGCCCGTAGTCAGTCGCTATACCGGCTGAGCTACCCGGCCCACATGAAAATTCTGTTAGGAGATATTAATGCAACAGAGGAGAAAGAGAATATTTTCAAACCGACAATTGGGAACGCGAGTCTACATCAGGATAGTAATGATAATGGTGTTAGAATAGTATACTTTGCCACATCATAAAATCTAGTTGTCAAGAGCACGATGTTCCCACACCGAAACATTCATAAGCACAGCTGGATCTCTTCTGATGGGAAGACTCACAACCAGATTGATCACATGTTGATAGATAGGGGATGGCATTCGAGTATATTCAATGTACGATATTTCAGGGGAGCTGACTCTGACACTTATCACTATTTGGTGATTGCAAAATTTAGGGAAAGTTTGACAGTAAGTAAACAAGCATCACAGAAGTTTGACGTGGAAATATTTAATCTCAGGAAGCTAAATGAGTTGGAGGTTAGGAAACGGTATTGGAATGAGAACTCAAAGAGGTTTGCAGCTGTGGAGAACTTAAGTGATAGTGAGGACATAAATATGGCTTGGAAAACATTAAAGAGAATATACAAACCTCAGTTAAAGACAGTCTAGATCTGCACAAATTGGAGCAGCATAAACCATAGTTGGATGAAGAATGTTTAGGTATTTTAGATCAAAGGAACAGGCTAAAATGCAGTGGTTACCCAATCCAAACCAAAGCAATGTAGATAATTTAAACAAAGTAAGACATCAAGCTAATAGACATTTCAGGAACAAAAAGAGGGAATGTCTGAAAGCTAAAATTGATTAACTTGAAACTAACTGTAAGATAAAAAAATATCGGAGACATGTATAGGGGCACCAATGATTTTTAAAAAGGGTTACCAGCCCATAACTAACATAGAAAAGAATGAGAAGGATTATTTTTTACAGACTCCCACAGTATTTTGGCTAGGTGGTGGAAACATTTCTGTCAGCTGCTCACTGTACATGGAGTTAATGATGTTAGGCAGACAGAAATACTTACAGCAGAACCACTAGTGCCTTAGAGGTTGAGATGGCCACTGACATGCTAATAAGACAAATAAATCACCACATATTGATCAAATCCCAGCAGAACTGAATAAAACAGGTGGTAGGACAATTCGCTCAGAGAGCCATAAATTTGTCAATCATTGTATCTATCTATAAGAAGGGTGATAAAATAGATTGCAGTACTTACAGAGGCATATCACTTTTGTCAACTAGGTACAAAATTTTATCCAACATCCTGCTGTCAAGGTTAACTCCATATGCAGAGGAAATTATTGGGGATCATTAATGTGAATTTCGATGCAACAAGTCAACTACTGATCATGTATTCCTCATACATCAAATACTTGAGAAAAAATGGGAATACAATGAAGCTGTGGATCAGCTGTTTATAGACTTCAAGAAAGCCTGTGTACGATTCAGTTAGCGGGGTAGGTCTTGTATAATATTCTCAATGACTTTGGTATCCTTGTGAAACAGGTAAGACAAAAATATGTCTGAATGAAAACTATAACAGAATTCGAGTAGACAAGCATTTGTCTGACATTTTTCCTATTAGGAATGGTTTGAAACAAGGAGATGCTTTATCACTGTTGTTTTTCAACTGTGATCTAGAGTATGCCATTAGAAGGGTTCAGGTAAACCAGGATGCTTGAAATTGAATAGTACACATCAGCTTTTGGTTTGTGCTAATGATGTTAATACATTGGGTGGCAGCATAATACTATAAAGAAAAACACAAAATCTTTAGTAGTTGTGAGTAGGGAGACTGACCAGAAGTAAATGCTGATAAGACTAAGTACATGTTCATGTCTTGAGATCTGAATGCTGGATGCATTCACCATATAAAGCTTTATAACAGTTCCTTTGAGAGGGTGGAAGAGTTCAGATATTTGGAAACAACCGTAATGGATTTAAAAATTATCTGCAGGAATAAATTAAGAACAGATTGAGTGCAGGGAATGCTTGCTATCATTCGGTGCTGAATCTTTTTGTCTTCCAGTTTACTGTCTAAAAATATAAAGATTGAGATATACAGAACTATAATTTTGCCTGTTGTTTTGTGTGGGTGTGAAGCTTCATCGCTTACATTGAGGGAGGAACGCAGGCTGAGGGTGTTTGAGAATAGGATACTGAGGAGAATATTTGGGCCTATGAAGGACGATGTAATAGGGGAGTGGAGAGAACTACATGAGGAGCTTAATGATCTGTACTCCTCACCCAATATTGTTCAGGTGATCAAATCGAGAAGAATGTGATGGACGGGGCATGTAGCACATATGGAGAGAGAGAGGATGTATACAGGGTTTTGGTGGGGAAACTTGAGGAAAAGACCACTTGGAAAACCCAGCCGTAGGTGGGAGGATAATATTAAAATGGATCTTCAGGCAGTGGGATGTAGGGACATTGACTGCATCTATCTGGCCTATGATATAGACAGGTGACGGACACTTGTGAATGCGGTACAGAACCTTTGGGTTCCATAATATGCGGGGCTTTCTTGACTAGCTGCAAACCGATTAGCTTCTTTAGCTTCTCAAGATGAATCTGCTCTATGGGGTAAGTAAGTAAATATGGTGAGCGAATTGTATTTCAAACTTATTACAGTGTGATAAAATAGTTTTATCGCCTTTTCCACGCACAACACACCGTCACATCGCCTTGAGTGACTATCAGCGCCATACTGCGCAGTTCCCCGAATGTATTTATTCGAGGTACCACTGACTTGAGTTCAGACACTGTTTTGATGCCATTTTGTGCACTTAGAATTTCCTACATGTATTGAAACTGGCGTTGTATACTAGATTTATTTTACTGGTTTTACGTATTATAATAACGTAAATAATTACCTTTAGTTACCAAGGAAGAAGGAACATTACAATTGTACTACTTTGACTTGAGAGTTACACCTGCGGGAAGTAGCAGTTATTTGTGGTGCGGAAGGTTGTGGGAGCAAGTGTGCCGAAGGAGTGCGGCTGGGTACGGAGTAGGGGGTGTACTACACTTCTTCGTACGGGTTAAAACTTTCATTTTTTTTTCTTCTCTAATAATAAATTGTAGAGTGTACTAAGGCCAAATATGTCGGCTTCACCGATTGCACGACAAGCTACACAGTGCCAGACAATTCCGTCTAGAAGGGTTGTGATAAACGATGCTTCGCAGCTTCCAGCAGATTATTCCACAACACCTGGAGGAACCGTATACTCAACCACACCGGGAGGTAGGCTTACCATTACTATTGCTGTGTGTCGATACATTTAGCGTGTGCTCTGCGTCTTGCACACTGAGGTGCGTTGCTTTGATGGAAAGCAGCTCCAACGAAGTAAACTAATGTGGTTAATTGTACTAGTAAACGGTATAAAACGAACGCAATGAAACACCCCTCCTCAGGAAGTTAGTAGTGAGTGAGATTGGTACTAACTACTCCTAATGGATCCAGAGTGTTCATTGCCGTGCACACAAGAAGCTGCCACTGGACCGTATCCCGAGCCCGATTAAGTACCGATCATGCCTTAGATATCAAAGGGCCATTTTAATATTATCCTTACGGCTATGCCTAGGTCTTTTCCTGTCTTTGGCCAGGTTTGTGTGTATCTGCATCTTTTGTGTGTTACACGTCCTGCCTTGCCCATAATATCCAGTAACCCAAGTAATGATTGGTGATGAAGAGTACAAGTTACGAAAGCTTGTTATGAAACTGTAACTTCTTGTTAACTTCCATTGTTGTTGGTCAGTAGAGCTATAGGTGCATCCCATAAAACCTAGTAAGGAGGATGTTAGAGAAGTCAAGTGTAAAATGTACTCATGGAAGAGTACACTCCAAAATACAATGTAGGTGTGAAACATATAGAAGGAGATATCATATAACATACCAAGTAAGTCATATGCATATGACAAACAGAATGTAGTCATATATGTATGCAGCACAATTGTATGAGGATAATGTCTGTACCTTGTTTTGACTGCATGAACCTTTGAGTTTGTCACAAACATTACTAGGTTCTCATTTGTGTTATTAGTTCCGGTGTATAGTCACTGGCAAATGGAAATGCATGGAACTTATAATCCTGTACATTTATTCTCTGTTCTGAGTACTTGCCACAAAGATCTTTTGCTGTAGAAGTACTTTATTATTCATACCATCATTGCAGTTCACTAGTAACTATTGAAAGACTAATGGGAACAGATTTACCACACTGCCAAGATCAACCTGAGCACAAAACACATGCCAGGAACATGTGAGATACATAACAGTAGTAGGAACAGCTTTCTTTTTTTTCTTTTAATTTGCCAGTAAGAGACACTGGATAACAGATGGTTAGAAGTTATGCAAACTGGACATGACTGTGGACTGTTTAATGTTCCATGGTATAAGAGAATGAAGGAAAGAGGTGAATAAAAGGACCACCAGTCATGACTGTATTTGAGTAATACTTGTGTTATAAGGGTGATACATGTTTAGACTTATTCAGAAGACATCATAATGCATAGGCAAAAAAATGTATATGAGCAGAAGCACTTAACATACAGAACATAGTAAAAAGCATTTATATACAACACATATTGTACATTTATTTATTTATTTACAATTATAATTCAAATGATCCACCATTGTGGATATAGAATTTGTCATTATTCTAGGAATAAGAAACAGTCAGGTATAACAACTACTATACAAAGTATATACAAAACAGATACATTATATGATTAAAAGAGTCTATTGTTATGTAGACATAATAACCAAGATCATTTAAACATAACAACCAAGATCATAAGTACTCTTTCTTATATACATTTTTAGCCTGTGCCTGATATGGACATGTGAATAAGCCAAAACATGTAGCATCCTTGATGATAAAAATATTATCCAAATAGTGATGTGATTGATGGGTCTGTAATCCATCTGTTTACTTATGAATTACAACAGGATGTCTTATCCTAAGATAGAATGAAGGATGATACGTCTTTTAGAAAGCTCGAAGAACACTACTATGATGTTAATGCTAACATTTTAATAAATAAAACAACAGTACTACATGTAAGATAAAAAGGCTCCCAAAGTATGTACATTAGAAACGGGACATACAATGGAGAAAAATAAAATAATGGACCAAAACTCTTTGTAGATATACATATTCAGTAATTTATGTATGTTCTCCCTGAGAATGGATATGGTATTGAATGGCATCATATCCCAGAAGATTGGAATCTTTATCAGCATTGTTTTGAGAACCTCAAGTTTGACACAGCATGTCATAACATTAAGGAAGATTCACAGTGTGCTGTACACACCTTGAATAAGTGACACAGATAAGGCACACCAAAAAATTGGTTTCAGCTCCAAAAGGAAATTTTTGAAAATAAAAGACAGTTATCACATATTCGTATAGCAATCAATGCATACTTACTGAAGGGCAGATATGGGAAGGATGTTTGAAACAGTACACAGGAGATATTTAAATACTAAACAGGAAAACAGCATAGACATAAAAGAGGGGAAAGGAGAGCACCCTAACACAGACACCTAACATAAATGCACATTAAGAGGCAAGCCAAAAATAGTAACAGGTGCAAAGTAGGCCCAGGTTGAGATGCACAGGATCTCATGAAAGAATGGAAGTGATGCATGAAATCAGCCAGGGGTGGGGATGGGTGGAATAGATATAGAAGACATGATACACCAGTAGACAGCATATAGTAAGAGGGTGCACAGAGAACATAAATGATGCAAGTAGCAGAATATGGCTATATTTTATAAATGCCATATTTTTAAATTTTTTGAATAGAGCCTTTCAGTTGAAATCTATTTGGTCGTGTACATGCAGCGTGCAGGGCATGTGAATATATTCAGTTTTATTCTTATAATAAAACCAACGAGATGCACTAATTTCTCAAATTTGTTTTTGGAATGGAACTCTTCATGTTTCGGACAGGTTTTCTGTCCATCATCAGGATGGAATCCTGATCCTGCTAGCTAGCAGTCAGCATAACCTGTATGAAATATACCTGTTGCTGTGTATACAGTACTAGACTCCTGATGATGGACAGAAAACCTGTCCTAAACATGTGGAGTTCTATTCCAAAAATAAATTTGAGAAATTAGTGCATCTCGTTGGTTTTATTATAAGAATATATCACGATGAACAGTCCTCTCTGAATGTCATATGTTTAGTTTTATTCTATGGAAAAGGTAATTAAAATTTTTTAATATATTAAGTCAGATTACTGGAGGGGAAGTGCACAGAAGGCAGTGACATTAACCCTTTGGCACTGGAATTGAATGCCTGTTGGGAGCTGTGGAAGACTGAAATTTCAATCAGATCTGCATGAGGAAGCCCATTAAATGCTGTCACCTTAATCTGACATCCAGCATTTTGAGTATCACACTCTTTGGTGGGTATACCTGATGTTCAGAGCCAAAGGGTTAACAAAACATGGTAATTAAGTTTGTATCTCAGAATTAAAAACTCTGGGAAATGTTCTTGGTGCTTCCCAATTTGTACATGATAGTAATTTCAACCCAGATACTCATTAAGGAACTCTGCAACATGTTTCACTAGTATATTGTTGTATTTCTAAAAGGTAAAAAAGTTTTAAGTTTGGAACATTGTGTATTTGTTTAAACTGTTCATTAAATTTATTTCAGACTTCATGTATGATCTTGCATTTGATATGTGCAATTTCGTTTTCATCTAATCTTCACTAATAAGATGTACTTTCATTTTCTGCAGGCACACGGATAGTTTATGAGAGAGCTTTTCTCATGCAACTCAGGAATTCTCCTTTGGCCCAGACACCACCTAAAAACTATCCAAATTTTCCCACATCGTTGATAAAGGATGTTGGTGACATGCCCAAAGAAAATTCTAATATCATACCAAGTCCTACCAAGAAGGGTGAGTGATATATAATTTTATCAGTTATGCATCTTTACTGTTAATGAAATGAGAATGTAGGAGGTTGGGTGTTAGGTGAAATGAATGATAGATCACTTGCAGGGAATGACTGTGATCTGCATCATATAATCTGGATGATAGTTATGAGGACTCGGGGGGTAACATTGATTGTGGTGTTTGTGAGGAAGCTGAAAGACCAACTGTTTGTAAGCTGGTTTCCAAGAAAATGTTGTCATAGTACTGATTACAGGCTTGTAATTCTAGAAAGAGTATTGAATGTTTTCAGTTTATTTGTCTCAACTTCATTCGTACAGTCCGTGTACAGACATGCTTGGAGGTCTTTTTAACATGTCCATGAGACTATCTGTTTCAGTGATGGAAGCTTGTTTCTGGTAAAAAGCAGAACTTGTGGTCTTCAGACTACTCTTCTATAGTGCTGGATTATTAGGATTTTTGATTTACCAGATGTTGGATTAAAGGAATTTTGCTGTAGTAAATGAGGTACTATTTTGCTGCCATCTGAGACTGAAATTGAAATGAGATTAATGAAAAAGTACAGGCAGAAATGTTAATGCCAAGTACAAGCCTCTTTACCCAACATTCCCAGACAGTATATTCACATGTGTTTGGGAACTACAGAGAGGATTGATAATTCCACCCTCAGAGTGGTAAATTGAAGTTTTGAGTTTCAAAATATGAATGTTCCTACATTTGCAGTCTCGTGGTATTGTCTTGTATTACTTTGTGTGCTTATCCATCACTCATGAATATTTTAAATGACATTTATGTTGTTTGCCTAAGAGCCATACATTGAAGTTTTGTGTATTTAAATTACTAACTATCTTAAAAGGTGGTACATATTGGTGACTGAATTTGTATAAAAACTTTAAAAGGTAATGTTTTTTTAATCATGTCCATGAGTACAGCATCTGTCATGGAAATATCACATAAGCCAGCAGCCACCAGGAATTTAGTCCATTTCCCCCGCAGTTCAATGTGTTGGAAGAGTTTCCAAGTGCTGACCTCCTACTGTTTTCCTGCAACTTCTGAAAGTATTTTTGCACACATGATGGAGTGCTTGTCTTCGAATATCAAAACTTTTGTTTCTTTTCTTGCAAAGAAAGTGAATTGTCTTGCATTTTCTCATTTGTTAATTACCAAAGACTGATGTTGGGATTAATTGAATTTGATTCCCAGAGGTTGTTTCTTTGAAGAAAATGGGCTCTGTGATGTTATGTACTCTTCACATCAGATAATGATTATTAAGGCCATCTAAAGGAACTTTATGAGGATTTTTTAAACACCAGTATCTGTTATTTTGGCTGTTCACCATGTAAAATCTGCCTTGATTTGAAGCTTCTGCCTAAGTGTAAACGAGAATTTTGCCCATCTGGGATGTTATGCAGCATTGTTGGTGGTTAGTGACTGATGTTTCGGGACAATCTGTTGGTCTCCTCTTCAAGGATCACACAGTCTATGAAGGTGGGACACATAGGTTGTCCTGAAATGTCACTAACCACCAATTTGCACTGCAGAATGTCCCAGAAGAGCAAACATATCAAGATCTTGTTTCTTCTTTTTGTTAAATTGTGAAGTGATATAAAAATTTTCCTCTATTTTAGTGGTACATTTTTTACAAACTCTTAAGCAGTATTCTATTTCATTATCTATACTTTACAAAAGTATTGCAAGTGGACAGCTGTTGATCTATTGAATACATTTCACAAGCACACTTAGACGGTCTGAGGCACATGTATAGTAAGAGACTTACCAGGTAAGTATGAAACTGTTTCTGCTGCTTAGTTATCCCAACAACAATGCAGAGTGTTGGCTGTTGCACCTCCACAAGCAGAAGCCATATTTTCTTACTCTGGAGTGACATAATAAATCTGTATGTATTTGTTCATGTAGCTGACAAGTATGTTCCCAGTTTCTAGATACAGAATGTAGTTTTCGACTGTGTTTTTGTTGCAGATGCTGTAAATGATGAGCCACAAGATCAGTTCCAGTTGGAGATCTAAGGGAAGTTGGAGATATTGTCTGGCTCATCATTGTTCAGTTCAGCGTGTTGCTTTTTTTTCCCCCTGCAGCTCTGTTGGGCAAGCATTGCCTGTAAAGGCAGTATGAACTAGCCACTTTCAGCTTGCTGAAAGCGGTTCGATGGGTACAAGTAACAGAGTCATTAAAATATTTGAAAAAGAGTCATAAAGAATTAATTCATTACTAAAGAAGGATATGTACATTTAGGCCGATACTGCAGTGGTATTAGGAAGGGGCTTTAAGAGATGGGTGACATCTGATGGATGTAAGGGAGTTTTTTTGACTTGAGGGAATGTGTTTTGCTCAATTTGGGTGCCATTTGTTGGAATCATATTTTGTTGTTTGCATAGACAAGTTTGGACCAAAATATCCTGGAGTACATTGGTTATCATGACTATGAAGGGAATCATGTGTGTTGAGTCCTTGAACTCTTTTTTTTAATGTTTTCTGTTTTTCTGGGTGTGTGTGTGTGTAGGGTTTTTTATGATTAATTTTGTATACAGTTGCAAGTAACCATTTTGAAGCAGCCTTATTTTAAGAAGCTCATTAAAACAGTGTTAATAGCAGTATGGGCTGCAAGAAAGTAGTCATATCATCGCTTGTTTCCAAGAAACACTAAGAGAAAAAACTGTTTTTATGTGTACAAGTTAGAAGTGTAAAATATGCAAAATCCTTTTGTTCAGGCATTGTGAGTTGTGAAAGATAGCATTATCATTAATTTGGTTTTAAGGTTCTCAGTGTTTAGTGTACTCCTGCTCCATTGTAAGGAAAGATAACTGTGAAACAATCATTTGATGTGTGTGTGTGTGTGTGTGTGTGTATGTTTGTGTGTATGTTTGTGTGTATAAGAAATAATGCTTTTCAAATTTTTTATCCAAGGAATATTTTACATGCTCACAACTCATTGGACTGTTTTATTAAAGTGGGTTAATGTTCTCATCTATTTTGCTTTTGTAGTCATGTGAACTATTGTGAGATTTGAAGTTATCACAGCAGTGATGAAGTTTTATGTCATTTGGGATGTGGTGCTGTGTCAGTTGGTAAATAGTTCCCAGCAGTTAGGAGCTTTCTCTCTCCATCTTCAGGGTCTGAATAACTGCGAGGACCCTGAAGATGAGTGTGGAAAGGCCTTCTTAAACATCAGCAACTATTAACCAGTCACCATGGTGTCATATCCCAGAAGACTTGAACCTTCATGTGAAATGTTACCTTACTACGAAAGCAGAAGGCAGCAGGGTGACTCACATGCAGTGTATGTATTCAGCTGGATTGTGCTAACTTTTGTATGCATTTGTGTACATTATTGTGCTTTCACATCTTCCAGTCAGAAAACATATATTTCTAAATTGCTCTCTCTCTTTTTTTGTTGTTTTCCTTTAGAATTATAATGGAAATGGATGAAGTTTGTCTTAATCTTCCAAAATTCTGTAGTGATGTGAGTATTGTTGGGGGCCAGTAAGATTCCAATTCATGAGATAGTTCTGTGCCAACATTAACACTAACGAGTATTATACATATAAATTCATATTTCAGTCACATCACTACAAATGCCCAAGTATTTTGTATTAATGTTTCTTTGTGAATTACTGTACTATTAAAGAATATTGAAGCTTGACCCAACGCCATTGTCATAAGATGAATTGTGCAAATTGCTTTTAAAGTAATTAAAATATTTTTTTTGTTCATTTGTGTTATTTCTTGAAGCGGTAATCTTCGTACATAAGCTGCATCAGGGTGGTTCGTCTGTGAGTGCTGCAGGGCAGCAACTGTCCCAGACATTTTGAGAAAAATTAAAGTAACTATGTGAAAAGTTTTCATCAGGAGATACATACATTCTTTAAAAGATAATGAATTAAATAATTTTAAATTCAGATGCTTACAACATACTAAGCACTGTGGAAAACAAATGGGCTCTGCCCGGATGTTGCATACTGAGTCAGCACAGCTAGGCCAAGTGGCAAGAAAACAGTGGCAGCTAGGTAGTCTGCAGCCTAGAGATGGTGTAAAGGAGTATTTTGTATGTCTGTGTACCTTGTCTGATGTTTCCAATGCTGGAATTTTTATAACCATTTTTACCTAGCTGTTTTCAATGCCATGTTCATGAATTATTTAATTTTAGTAGTTGCAATTTTAAGATAAACATGAATGTGAACACTGTGAAGTATTCACAGGGCAAAAGATTTTGCAATTAACACTTGCCAAGAAGACTAAGACTAGGAATGTATGTTGTGCAACACTTGACATAGTTATTTCTCAGTCATCATGATGTAGAATACTTATTTAATATGAATTTTACTGGGCTATACATGCTACACATAAGTAGTTGAATGGCTGGTCCTGCCATAAGAAAGGCCCATGAGCCGCTACTGAGATCAACCATTGGTATATTGTACAAAGCTGTTGCCTGTTTTGCATTACCAAACAAGACATTGCTTTGCAATATGCAGTAACTTATGAAAATGTTTGCTTACTAAGTGGAACAATATAAAGTTATGTAAGTTATTCCTGTCTTGCTACTCTGCATTGGTATTGAGCAGTTTAGCAGCATCCTTCGGGACTTTGTCTTCCTATCTCTTTCTAGCTTTCTGGGGGGCTTCTTCCTGTGAGACTTCCTTCCATAATTTGTTTGTGCATTCTGTTATCAAACATCGTTACTACCTGCACAGCCCACTAATCTTTTTTAACACATTTATTTTTACCAGGTCATTGTCTTTATAAATATGTACTATTGTATATTGTACCATATTTTCCAGATGCCATTACTTTGTACTGGTTCAAATATTATCCAAAGGATTTTTATTTCAAGGAAACATCTTTTGTGTGGCAGTCTGGGAATGTGACCATGTTTCACTCCCACAGAACAATTGGTCAGATGGGTGTTTTGTCTACGTTAACTGTGCTGTCATGACTGACATCTCTAGTTTTAAGCGGAGGCAGTAAGGAGAAGTAGGCTTATCTCCCATACTACTTCTGCATCAGACTATTTTCATCTCATCATTGTTACTTGTTGGATAGTGACAAATTACTCAAAGTTATGTTGCTTGTCACCAGAGAATGTGTTGTGTTCGTATACTGCCAGCTACTGATATTTGGCAACTCTATATTGGATTTGACCAGGGTATTGCGTCTCTTAATATTCAAGGCTTACTCTTATGGATGCCTCATTTTATGAGGTTTATATTTTCTGTTTTCTTTATTAAGCCCTCTGAATTTAAACTTATTGTAAAGACAAATGCAGTTCTGTGGGGTATTACATTGAAGAGTTATTTTGCATTAACATAAGTTAAAAAAAACTATTTATTCACATGCAATGAAGTGTGTATTGTCATATGATGTGTCTCATATGTCCTCCTATCAGCAGTTTATTCACAGTAATAAATAGATGCACATACATATGCATACTACTAATAAAAGCCAGAAAATTGTTCAGATGCTGAGACATCTTTATGCAGTTTACAGTTGGTTTTGTCAAGATCCACTTGTATCTAGGGTGCTAGAGTTCTGCTTTTAAAAGTACAAGATGCAATAATGTGAGGAAAAAACCTGGTAATATAACCTAGGAGTTTCAGCCTCACTGACAGTCTATCAATGGGTATGAGTTGGTTCAGTCAGATTATAACCTACCTTCCAATGATGCACTTTATAAAATTTCTTACCAACTACTGTGTGACAGTTTGCTGCTTTCAAAGACATGTTCCTCAAAAGTGTGTGTGTGTGTTTTAATTCCAAAGCTAAGCTAGCCTGGTCTGTCTTAAGTGTGCTAGGTACTGGGTGAGAGTTCCTCAATAATGCTCAGCCATTGTACAAACTGACAGTACAGAACACGAGACAGTTTCAGAGCAACATAATTATTTTTCAAGTCCATGTAGCAGGGACTCACAATCTTGGGGATCAATCATGCATTCTAGGCAACCTTCTATGGCAAGGCAGTCATTCATTCATTTATTGTACATTCATCAAATCCATATAAGGTTTTAACAAACCTACTGGATATAGAATTTTTCATAAAATAATATAGAAATACAATACAATACATACATGCCATATCACAGCATGTGTCACAGTGACAAAGAATCATATTAATATGAGGAATGTGTACAATTAGTTTAAAACCAATACAGTAATATCACAATACATATATGGAACATTAAATTATAATAAAATTATCAGACAACATATTTACTAAATTAACACCTTCTATCATGATAGAAGAAATACAATTGTAATTTATTGTTGACAAATTCAAGTACAAATGAATCCTAGACCTTAGTACTATTAACATGCTAACCCAAGAGTATAAAATGACTTTAAGTGAAGAAAATCACTGAAGGGCAGTCTAAATTTTTTATCATTGTGAGACTTTTTTTCTGTCAGAAGGAAGATAATTAAAAATCTTGATGCCACAATAGTGGGTCTGTTTTTGATATGTTGTTAATTTAGATAGTGGTTGGTGAAGGTTAGAGTTGTGCCTGGTATTGATACTTTGAATCTCAGAATTTAGTTTATATTGATCTTTATTGTTTACTACAAATAGTGTTAAAATATATATTGCAATTGAAATGGTAATATCTTTAATTTTTAAAATAATCTCTGCAGAAGTCTTTATGCCTTCACCTAGTGATAACTCAAATACCCTTTTTTGTTGTCTGAAAACATGAATGCTATGTGAAGAATTTACCCAGAATATTATTCCATTATTCATAAGAGAGGGAAAGAAGGAACAGTATACCAACTTTAAGAGTATCAGGCATTGCTCTAATTGAATAACAAGCTGTACACAATTTAGGTATCAACTAGTCTATATGGGCTTTCCAAGATAATGAATTTTCAATAACTGTTTGAACGAATTTTGTATTAGAGGCACTTGTAATAATTTTATTACTGTAATGAATGACTTTGTCAATAAAAAAACTACTTTTTGTCATGACATATATGTAATATGTTTTTTCATAATTTAAAAGTAATGAATTAGCATTAAACCATTCGTTTAGTTGAAAAAATGCAGTGGTGATATCTTTTTTAAAATCTGTAGGACTGGGATTAGCAATAATTAAGCTTGTATCATCTGCAGAAAGGACGGGTTTAGAGTCATTTATATAATTAAAGGAAGAGCAATGGTCCAAGTATAGATCCGTAAGGAATATCATGCTTTACCTTGCCCCAATTAGAAAAGATACTCTAATAAGAATCCTTAATTTCTATTAATACTATCTGATATCTGTTTAAAATAAGACTTAATGAAATCATTAATTTTACCCCTTACTCTGTATAATTCCAATTTAGATGATGAAATGTCATGATTAACACACACTAAGGCCTTTTCCAGGTCACAAAATCGGCCATTAACTGTTTTTTATTATTCAGTGCATCCAGTATTTCACTGATTAAATTGAAGGTGGCTTTTACTGTTAACAACTTTGTCCTAATGCTAAATTGTTCATTTACTAATATGTTGTTAGTATTTAAATGTTGATACAATCTTATGTATATGACCTTTTCAAAAACCTTTGAAAATGATGTTAAAAGATGTACAGGTTTGTAGTTAGCTATGTATTCTTACCACTTTTTGAACAGTGGCTTAATTTCTGCATACTTTAATCTAGTAGGGAACATTCCTAATGATAGTGATTTATTACAAATATGATTTAATGCTTATTTGTAATATTTTGAGATTTTTTATCTATGTGATGACTGATAACCTGCCTTCATTTAACTTTAACAAGACATGAGAAGTGTCATGTCATGAAGTTCAACTGACCTCCTACCCCCTTCCATTTGCAGTTCTGAAAACATGTTCCCCATCAACACAACATATTATCTTTCACAGTGTCAAAGTTAAATGAGAAGAACAAAGAAATCCAAACTATTATAATTATATGAATTACAGTCCTTGTTGAGAAGCTGACTGACTTACTTTAATCAAGAATTCCCTAATTATTGTAAGGAATTGAATTAATTGCCATGTACGTAAGAGCCCTCTTTGGTAAATTACATCTCATCTTGATATGATCATAAGTTTAAAATGCACACATGTGAGCCTTTCAAGGCAGAAATTATATAAATTATGATGTATGGGATGTGATGGCAGGTGGTTACCAGCATTGTGGAGGAATCTGCAGCATCCATCTTCAGTGTAAGAGACTTGTCCTAGTACTGTTTCTACCCTAAGGATACAGTATGCTTGATTCACAAATAACAGCTGTATCATTAGTACTGATAAAACAAAGGCAATATTATTTCACTTTAACAAGACTTGTAATTTAGTTAAGCCTACGACAGTTTTTAAAAATGTTGAAATTAGTTATATATCCGAGGTTAAATGTGTAGCAATTAATATCTCAAATAATCAAATATGGAATACACACATTCAGCTTTTATGCTCAAAGTTAAACATCACTGAGAGGTGACTTAAGCTTATTTATTTTTAAGAAATATATATTTTGCACAATTTCAGTCTTTAATAAGTATGGTATAATTTTATGGGGTGGGGAAATTGAGAGTGTAAAGGTACTAAGAATACAAAAAAGGGTACTGTACAATTAAAGGGCCACATAAGAGAGCGTCTTATAGGCCAATTTTTAATGAGTTAAAGATTCTCAGTGACGACATTATACATAATTGAGGTGTTGTGCCACATTAGAAAACATCATTTATTTAAGGACTTAAGACAGAAAATGAAAAGAAAATGTGACTTCGATTTTCTATATTATAATACATTACTCTTTAATAGGAGTGTGATAAACATAGGAATTTGATTATGCACGTATAACAAGATGCCAACTAAAATGAAAAATTGGAAAGTTTCAGAGATTTTAAACCAAGATTAAAGTTGTTTTTACTGGATAATCCTTTTTATTCATAAATGAATTTTTTTATTTGAAGAAGACAATAGAACCAATAATTAATGACAAGTAAAACAAGACAAAAATTATAAATAATGACACTTGTGAAGCTGAACAATGATTCTTATAGGTTTGTTGATTGAACTTGTGTAATTCTTGTAACATGTTTGTGAATCTTTCTTTCCTATCTTATGCTTTGTTTGACTTGTCCAAGTGCTACGCATGTAGCAAATGAATGATAAATAAAAACTAATGAATCACACGACGGGTATGCGGCCAGCTTGGGGTGAGACAAATGTCTTTTCCTGGAGTTAATTGTATGTTTTACCGATGCTCACGTGAAGGGATGTTCAAGTTCGTTGTTAACTACCGATGGAATATTTGGCCCAAACATAATGTGTTTACCTAACCTACTCTCTGTTGGTTCATTTTTTGAGCATGTTTACAACGAAATGTGCTGATATGCCACATGAGGGGTGAGTGTGAATACTGTACACATGCCCCTGACCGTTAGCTTCTCCTTGCACTATATATACGTACATATGTACTTACATACATACATATGTTCATTCATACATACATATGTACATACACACACACACACACACACGTACGTACGTACATACATACACACACACACATATACATACATACATATTCATTCCACTGATCCAGTCTCTGCATCTGTTGCATCTGAATATACCAATAAACATCAGACAGCACAAGACACATAGTAAAATACATTTACAAGATAAGACAGTAAAACAAAACAAACACATTGAAAGGAGTAAACCAAAGTATTACTCCAGTTCATCATTCACAATGGAACATTTACATGCATACGGCTTACTCTAATGACATTTGAAATATTTTAAAGCTGTACAAGTACTTATAAAATTTACACATAATTGATATAAAAGCATTTACTATTAAGGTAGTCAGTCATAAAAGTAGTTTTGTACTTCATATACTATCTTTGTCTATCAGGGATGTTCCATCCTGATCCCGCTAGCAAGCAGTCAGCAAACCTGTATGACATATACCATTGCCATGTGTACAGTGGAAAACTGATGATGGACAGAGGAACTATCCGAAACATGTAGAGTTTTATTCCAAAAATAAATTACAGAAATTAGTGCATGTAGTTGGTTTTATTATAAGAATACAGCCGTTGTATTCCTTAAAAGAAGGAAGAAAACAATTACCGCTCCCATAAATTCTTATCGTGCTTTCCAATGATTATGTACATCATAATGATGTACTAAGAGTATCAATCTGAAGACACAATTCACATATTCAGAAGTGACTGTGAATTCTGCTTAAACATGAAAAGGGAACTACAAATAATGCAAGAAGAATTAAGCTCAGCCAGACTAATAATTAAGCTGCTCCAATCAGAAGGCAACATAGTAAACGCTATAGACAACACAACAAACCAAGAAATGAACTACGACGCAAGAAATATCAACTCTAATGAATGGAAGACAGTGATGGCCAAAAAAGTTGGAGTCAAGAGACAAATACCAGTGCAAAAACCACAACCGATCCCTACAATAATAAACCGATACAAACTTCCAGATAACCTCAACATCTATTCACCGACACATCAACAACGCGAACATGCAAATAGCTTACCTAAGGCTAAAATAGAATGCAACAAAGCAACAAGCACTGTAAATGCAACACAACAAGGTAAAGGAAGAGAGAACTACGATAAGAAAACTCCGGCCAGTGAAAGGAGTAAGATTATAATTATAGGAGACAGCCGTGCTAGAGGATGTGCCCAAGAAATACGACATAACCTCGAACAGGAATATGAAATTCAAGGGAATGTGAAACCGGAAGCAAACCTACAAACAATAGTAAATACACCAACTGAATCTTTCGGAAAACTTAACAAATAAGGATGTTGTAGTAGTGTGGGGGGGGGAACATGTGATGTAGGGCAAAATGAATCAGAAAAAGGGCTCTGTCAGATAAGAAACCTTGTTGAAAATCTGAAACATACCGTTATTCTGATGAGTGTGCCTTACAGACATGACCTAGCTCCAAACTCCTGTGTAAATCATGAGGTGAAAGTGTACAACAGAAAATTAAAGAAACACTTAAAGGTGCATGATAATATGTGTGTCTTAGAAGTGGATACGGAGCGTGACCTCTTCACAAGACATGGACTACATATGAACCTAAAAGGTAAAGAGCATATAGCATATAAGATCATAAAGACGATCAAAGTTATGTTAGATAAGAAGAAAAGTGTCCCAATTAAGTTGAAATATAAAGGTGACCTAGTGAAGGCCAACAATGAAACAGAGGGAGAGACCATCACCATGGAACCAAAAACTGATCAAGATA
>Ga0136643_10004525_pt1 | contig 19213 bp, 21 predicted proteins | sample TergutLab28metaG_FD_96883 | JGI IMG/M metagenome (GOLD analysis project Ga0136643, IMG submission 96883) | Labiotermes labralis P1 segment gut microbial communities from Petit-Saut dam, French Guiana - Lab288 P1 (version 3) (version 3) | ecosystem: Host-associated > Arthropoda: Insects >...
AATTATTAATTTTGCAATTGTGACATTTTGTTCCGTCACAAAATAAAGCTACCCATTTTTCACGACGGGGTTCTTTGTGTTTCCGAATAACAGGGATATGCCTACGGATTTTATCTTAAGTTTTGCCCCCAACGCCTTTTGGATTTCATGCAACCTCACGACTTCGCATATCTCAAAATAACCATCCGTATTAGGCAGTGGTGTGGTTTCAAAGCACGCTTGCAATATCCGTTGGTGCATCTGAAAGCTGGTGTCCAGAGTATTGTCCTTTCAAAAAGGGCTAGATGTAAATATTAGACAGCAAAGGCTTTACGCTCTTTATCGTCTCCTGCACAATTGCAAGCAACCTGTGTTTTGTAAAAGCCAAATCGTTGCTCTTATATGAGATGCATGTCCATGCCTTTGTAAAATGTCCTCAAAAATAGGAAGTTCATCTTCAGGGATACCATTTTTTCTTTCTCGTTGTTTGTGTTTTCTAAAAATTTACAAACTCAAACAATCGACCCCACCCACGTCATTGCACATTAAGTCCGCAATGACGTGGGTGGGGTCGAGCCGTGTTATTTACCAGATGCTTTCTTAGCTGCAATCACTGTGTTTTCCATAAGAATTGCACGAGTCATTGGTCCGACGCCACCAGGCACTGGCGTAATGTGAGATGCGATTTCCTCCACAGGAGCATAATCCACATCGCCGCACAATTTACCGTCATCGCCACGGTTAATCGCCACGTCAATCACCACTGCCCCAGGTTTTACCATATCGGCGGTGATAAGTTTTGGTTTGCCTACGGCAGCCACCAAAATGTCCGCCTTGCGGGTCATTTCCGCCAAATCTGGCGTACGGCTGTGGCATATGGTGACGGTTGCGTGCTTGTGTAATAAAAGCATCGCCATGGGCTTGCCCACAATATTACTGCGACCCACAACCACACAATGTTTGCCTGCGGGGTCTATGCCGTGATGCTCCAAAAGACGCATAACGCCATAAGGGGTGCAAGGGGCGAAGGTGAAATTGCCGTCCATCACACGCCCTACATTTTCCATGTGGAAAGCGTCAACATCCTTATGTGGGGCAATGGCTTGGATAACCACCTGCTCGTCATACCCCTCTGGTAGGGGTAATTGAACTAAAATGCCGTTAATGTCATCACGGTTGTTAAGTTCGTCAATAAGCCCCAAAAGCTTGTCTTGACCAGCTTCCGCTGGCAAGGCAAATTCTTCGCTTTTTATGCCACATTCAGCACAGTCCTTTTTCTTGTTGTTGACATAAATGCGGGATGCGCCATCATCCCCTACAATAACCACGGCAAGACCAGGTGTAAGCCCTAGCCTTTCAACTTCCGCCTTGGTTTTTTCTTTTACAACGGAGGCATATGCCTTGCCGTCCAAGATGATTGCCATTAAATCCTCCTAAATTAACCAGTTTTTAACAACTGAGCCACTTCAATTTCTAAAGTCCTTATGCGTACACCATAATCTCTTACCTCGGTTTCAGCGAGATTATCCATGGCTTCCTTGGTTTTGTCCAAGGCAAGCATCATAAGGTCAAACACGGCTCTGCTTTCTCTTTTGTGCTTGATTTCCAGGTTTGCCAACATTAGACCGTTTTCCTCGACACGTTTTTTAATCTCGTCAATCGCAAACCCGATTGTAGTGAAATCTCCAGCATATTCGGCATTTTCTTCTTGTAAAATCCCGATATGCTTTCTCGTATCAGCAAGCTCTTGTTCTAATCTATTAAAACCTTCTTTCATTTCTGTTTCTAGTTTTTCAAGTCTTGCTTCAAAACTATTTTGCTTTTCTTCAAAGCTATTCTGCTTTTCTTCAAAGCTATCAAATTTGGAAACAAGAACTTCCATCATGCTAATCATTTTTTCTTCAAAGTTCACAAAAGTCACCCACTTTTTGGATTAAATAAGGGTTTTAAGGTCGGTATGCTCCATACCAAAATCACGGGCAACCTCGGTGCAGGTTAGCTTGCCTTTGTAAGTACTTACGCCAGGGTAAAGATATGGGTCATTTGCCACAGCGGCTTCCAAGCCCATGCCTGCAATTCTCAAGCCATAGCCCAAAGTGGCATTTGTAAGGGCATAAGTCGATGTTTGGCTAACAGCACCAGGCATATTTGCCACACAGTAATGCACAACACCATCAACCACAAAAGTTGGGTCATCATGGTAGGTTGGCTTGGTGGTTTCGGCACATCCGCCTTGGTCAACTGCCACGTCAACAATAACGCTACCAGGCTTCATTTTCTTCAAATAATCTTTTTTAATAAGCTTTGGAGCAGCACCACCAGGGATAAGAACAGCGCCAATAACCAAATCGGCTTTGGTAAGGGCTTCTTCAATGGCGGCTGGGGTAGAGTAAAGGGTTTGGATTTTTTGTCCATAAATGTCATCAAGATAGGTCAAACGGTCAAAGTTGTTGTCAAAAACAGTTACATTTGCACCAAGCCCAAGTGCCATTTTCATTGCAGAAATACCTACAACGCCACCACCGATAACAACAACATTACCTTTAGCAACACCAGGTACACCACCAAGCAAAACACCACGACCGCCCATCGCCTTCTCGAGACATCTTGCACCAGCTTGCACAGAAAGTTTACCAGCAACCTCACTCATCGGCTTTAGAAGTGGCAAACCACCATTTCTATCACGTATGGTTTCGTAGGCAATCGCTTTAACCTTACGCTCAAGCAAAGCTTCGGTCAACGGTCTGTCTGCCGCCAAATGCAGGTATGTATACAAGATTTGACCTTCACGCATAAGCTCGTATTCTTCTTTTAGCGGCTCTTTAACCTTAACAATCATATCGGCTGCGTCCCAAACATCCTTGGCATTTGGCAAAATGGTCGCACCAGCAGCGATATAATCTTCATCAGTCATGGCTGAACCAAGACCAGCACCAGCCTGCACAAAAACTTCATGCCCAGCACCAACATAATCTTTTACATTGTTGGGGGTAAGACCCACACGATACTCATGGCGCTTAATTTCCTTAACGGTTCCAACTTTCATTTTCATTTCCTCCTAAAGGGCTAATTATATTTTGAATTTCTTTGTATCCGTAATGATAGGGAGGTCGCTACCTCATAATTAATACTACCTTGCCAATCTGCGACTTGCTCGGCACTTATGCCCTTCCCTATAAATGTGACTTCATCTCCATTGCGGGCATTTGCCCCTGTGGCATCCACCATTAGCTGGTCCATACAAACGTTGCCGATAAAAGGGCACAAAACCCCATTTATCAATACCTTACCCTTACCACTTAGCTGTCGGGAAATGCCGTCAGCATAACCGAGCGGAATTGTAACAACTTCCATTGGTCTGTCTGCCACATATTTGCGTCCATAACCCACAGACTCTCCTGCCTCAACACTTTTGACCTGACCCACACTGGCTTTTAGGCTAAGGGCTGGCAGAACCCCCATTTTAGCAAGTTTTTCCGCCCCTCGGATTGTTGAACAGGGAGAAAGACCGTACATTAAAACACCCAATCTCACCATGTCCAAATTATATTCTGGATGGCACAAAACCCCACCAGAATTGGAAATATGCTTTATGGGTATGTTAATATCCATATCTTCAAGCTTCCGACAAACGGCTTCAAAACGCTGAAATTGTTCTGCAGTAAAACTAGGGTCAGATTCCGAAGAAGCAAAATGAGAAAAGATTCCTTCTATCACAATGTTTGGCATTTTACTAATCTCTAAAATCTCCCTACAAGTAACTTCCACAGCTTTTTTATCATTGACCCTAAACCCAATACGGTTCATACCTGTGTCAATTTTAATATGCACCCGCCCACCACCTGCATCGGATAGCTTTCTGGCAATATCCAAACTAAACACAGTGGCGGTCAAGCCATTTGTTACAATACCCTTGATGCCAGGTCCAATTATAGGACTCATTATTAAGATGGGCTGGGTTATACCGCCCTTTCGCAGTGTTGCCCCCTCATCGGCAGTGGCAACACCAAACCATTCTACCCCAGTGCGGGCGGCGGCTTTGGAAACCTCCAAAATCCCATGCCCATAAGCATCGGCTTTAACAACTGCCATAATACATGTTTCCGCAGAAATAAGGCTTCTGGCGACCTTAATATTGGTCGTCAGCACCCCCAAATCAATTTCTAAAACACCTCTGCCAATCTCATAATCACCCATACTAGAATATTACCACATCCCCAAAACTTTTTCAAATACTTTTTTGAAACAAATTCTTTTTTTATTCGTATACACTTATGTAGAGCATCGATGGACACCATTCTACATGAGGGGAGGGCTTATGAACACCGACATATTGGAACAAATTTACCATAGATACCATAAAAACGTATACAACTACATAGCCTTCCGCATAAACAACCATTTCGACGTTGAGGAGCTTACCCACACAGTTTTTGAAAAGGCGATTGTGGGCTGGGAGCGTTATGACCCTTCAAAGCCTGCAGAAGCGTGGCTTATCACCATTGCCAAAAACACGGTGACAGACTATTTGCGGAAAAACGCCCGCAGACCCATTGCCCCGCTGGATGAGGCGGTCGAATTACCATCAAATGACCGAAGTCCCGACGAAATTTTGCTTATAGACGAGCAGAATAAGGATTTAATTGCGGCAATGAACAGGTTAAAGCCAAAGGAGAGGCAAATCCTTTCTATGAGATTTGCCACAGACCTAAAATATAGTGAAATTGCCCACGCCATGGGCATGACAAGTGCAAGTGTGCGTCTTGTAGCCCACAGGGCATTAAAAAAGTTGCGAACTATGCTGGAGGAGGATAGAGAATGACCGACAAGGATTTTTTAGAAAAATGCCGAAATGTTGACTTTTCTGCGGACAGCACCGAATACGAGAAAAGATTGGCTGACTTGAAATCTAAAGCAGAAGCTAAAAATTCTTGTAAGCCCGAAATAACAATAATAAAGAGTGAACAGGTGTATATTATTACCGACAATACAAAGAAAAAGGGCAAGCCGGCATCTATAATTTCTACAATTGTGGGTTTTGCTACAATAGCGGCCGCTTTGTTCTTTGCTGTACCCATTATTTTGCAAAATATGCAGGATAGGTATGAGCAAGAGGTGCAGATAGCAGGACAAGGATATGGCTCACAGTATACAAGGTATCCTATGGGTTCGGCGGGCTTTGCGGACTGGGTGGCGGACTTTAATACAAGCTGGGTGGTGGTTGACAATGCTCACTCCACTATTAGTCGCAGTCATTTTGACAATTTAGAAACTCCTATACAGCTTTTTGTCATCCCCGACCCACCACTTCCAAACCACGAGTCGATATATTTTCTTCACGCCAGCCTTGATATTTGTCCCATTATGTTCCCTGATAATCCGCAAGCAGGACACAAAATGACAATTTTCTATGGTAACGAACCCACAAGAATTGATTTTCCAAGCAACAGAAATGCTCCGATTTTACAACTTGTTTTGGAATATAACCCAAGCCATGAAGGCGATGAACACGTAGCTTGGATAACTAATGATTTATCCCTAACTTTTACCGCTGACAACATAACATATACCTTTTATGCACTACGCACTTGGGATATGGAAAATCTTATCGCAGAACCCACCATAACCCGTGACGAGCTTATTCAAGTTGCCAATTCTGTTCATGGTGGCGACCTTACTGTAAGGGAAGTTTCATTTCAAGTTGCCGAGTTTGTTTCGCCTCAAATACTAGTGCCATCATTTCCGTCAATACCCTATGGCGTATTCCACAATTTAGACGAAGCTTTGCTTCACTTTATACATCCTTTTGTGTCCCTGCCTACCTATATGCCAGCTGGATTTGAATTTGCAGAAGCAACGGTAAACCCTAGTCTAAACAACATAAATTTTCCGCCACAAAGAATATTGTCTGGAATGACAATATCTTACCGTGACGGTACGGACGAATTGCTACTTACCATCCATGCCTTGTACAATCCGCCAACCGCTAGGGATAGGTTTCTAATAAACGGAAATCCCGCTTACTTTTCCTCCGAAGGAAATGGGTGGTTGATGATGCAACACGGTAGCCCCAACCATGCTTACGCAATCCACTACACCATAGCATCACCAACCCGAAGCTTGACCCGTGAGCAACTTATACAAATTGCTGAAAGTATACCACCACAGCTTTCAAGTAGTTTGCGTTTTGATGGGTCTTGGGGTGCGAGATTTGAAATGGCAGTCAACCATAGAGAGCGAAGGCTTGCAAATGGCTTCATTGTATCTGCCGACAGCATAGACAGTGGTTGGCGAAACCGCACATACAATCTAACCGCAGAGCAGTTATCATCCATCCGCATAATAAATAGCGTAGATGCTGGCACTGTAACCCTTGTTATCTCTCAAGATGGCGCTTTGGACGGTTCAGAGTTTGTCGTGTTTTTAAGTGATAGCGTTGCTGAATTTTATCCTTTGCTAGGCAACTTAGAACCTGGATATATCCGCTTTTCACTGCAATATGATAATGTACGCAATGTAAGCACCCAAATCACTTGGGGCGATTGATTCCGTGAGACCACAAGAAAATTTTCCTGCCCATTTTCAAAGGGTGGGAATTTTCTTGTTATAACGGGCTTGCATTTTCCTTTATTATCTGGTAAAATTACGTGTTAGGTATATAGACATCGGGAAAGACATACGGAAAAGAGGAAGTTTGAATGAAAAATATTAGAAACTTTTCTATAGTTGCACATATCGACCACGGCAAGTCCACGCTGGCTGACAGGCTTATCCAAAGTTCGGGCTTGTTGACGGAAAGGGAAATGCAGTCCCAAGTTTTGGACAACATGGACTTAGAGCGTGAGAGAGGTATTACCATAAAAGCACAAGCGGTACGCCTGGTTTACAAAGCCGAGGACGGACAGGAATATATTTTGAATTTAATTGACACCCCAGGTCATGTGGACTTTAATTATGAGGTTAGTCGCTCGCTTGCCGCCTGTGAGGGGGCGATTTTGGTGGTGGACGCTGCACAGGGCGTGGAGGCTCAAACTCTCGCCAATGTGTATCTTGCCATAGAACAAGGGTTGGAGGTTGTGCCTGTTCTTAACAAGGTGGACTTGCCCGCCGCTGACCCGCCACGTGTCATCAAGCAAATCGAAGACATTATTGGTCTTGTGGCAGATGATGCACCATTAATTTCTGCCAAAACAGGCTTGAATATCGAAGGTGTATTTCAAAAAATTATATCGGATGTGCCAGCACCCACAGGCGACCCCAAAGCCCCTTTGCGGGCATTGATTTTTGACTCTCTTTTCGACCAATACAAGGGCGTCATTGTTTTTGTGCGTATTGGTGACGGCACGCTAAAGAAAGGTGACAAAATTCGCTTTGTGGGTCCCGCCAAGGATTACGATGTGGTGGAAGTTGGCTTCTTGACCCCAGGTAGTTTTGTGCCAGCAGACAAATTATCAGCAGGTGACGTGGGATATTTCACTGCCAGCATCAAAAACGTGCGGGATACCCTACCAGGTGACACCGTAACCCATGCAGACAACCCCACCGAGAACCCCTTTGCAGGCTACAAAAAAGTGACCCCCATGGTTTGGTCGTCCCTTTTCCCAGCAGACCGCACCAATTACCAAGACCTGCGGGACGCACTGGACAAACTGGTGCTAAACGACGCATCTTTGCAATTTGAGCCAACCACGTCCATGGCTCTTGGTTTTGGTTTTAACTGTGGTTTCTTGGGGCTTTTGCATCTTGAAATTATCCAAGAACGCTTAGAACGTGAATACGGACTGGATTTGGTTTGCACTGCCCCCAGCGTTGTCTACAAAATCTACACCACCGACGGGGTAATGACAGAAATATCCAACCCAGCCGATTTTCCAGACCCATCCAAGATTGACCACATGGAAGAACCCATTGTAAAGGCAGAAATTATATTGCCTGGGGAATATATCGGTACAATTATGGAAATTTGTCAAAACCGCCGTGGTATTTACGTATCCATGGAATACATCGAGGCGGACCGTGCAAGACTGGTGTACGAAATGCCCCTAAATGAAATTATTTACGACTTTTTTGATGCTCTAAAATCCCGTAGCCGTGGTTATGCTTCTTTTGATTATGAGCTTATAGGTTATCGCACCTCGGATTTGGTGAAACTAGACACCTATCTTAACAAGGAAATTGTGGATGCCTTGTCGTTTATCGTCCACAGAAGTTCTGCACAAGAGCGTGGGCGTAAAATCGTTGAAAAGTTGCACAAAGAAATACCCCGCCATCAGTTTGAAATTCCAATACAAGCGGCGATTGGAAGTAAATTCGTCGCCCGTGAAACTGTTAGGGCTTTGCGCAAAGACGTCACCGCCAAATGTTATGGCGGTGACATCAGTCGTAAGAAAAAGCTTTTGGAAAAGCAAAAGGAAGGTAAAAAGCGTATGCGTCAAGTGGGTAGTGTGGAATTACCCCAGTCTGCGTTTATGTCTGTGTTGAAGCTCGACGAAGACTAGTAGGGGCGGGCATTGCCCGTCCTATATCTACTGGCAATATTCTTCGGGATTATACGATATCGTCCGCATAATTGGGACGAGCAATGCTCGCCCCTACCATGGGTGTATCATTGGTTGGAAAATATGTTGATTAAAATGTAACTCGCCTATTGCTATAACGTAAACCCACCCTTGCCACAGTCTTTTGGCTGTGGCAGAATAAATTTGTAACAAAAAAATTGGAGGATTTTGTAAAATGATGAAAAAGGTTCTATTAACAGCAATATCGCTTTTTGTTTTAGTTTTCGCCTTAGCGGCTTGTGGCAACAACAATGATGATAACGACACAGCACCTGTAGTACCAGTAACACCATCCGAAACCCTTCCTGAAGATAATGACCCAATCGTTCCTGATGAAGACGAGGATGAGGACCAAGACGAAGACACCCAAGACCAAGACAATGTTGCCAATGAAGATGACATTCGTGGTAACTGGGATGGTAATGTGTACACCAACCATCACCTTGGCATTACCTTTACAGCACCTGCTGACTGGGAAATTTCCACAGATGCAGAATTGGCTACACTTTTCGGGCTAACTTCTAATTTTAATGGTCTAAACGCTTTACAGACTGTAGGCATCTTCAGTGACATGATGGCGATTTGCCCAGAAACTGGCAACAATGTGCAGGTTATTTTTGAAAGTCTTGACGGTCTCACTATGACAGAAACCGATTATATTAACGAAATGATACCTGAATTTGAAGCTATTGGTGCAAGTGTTACGGTTATCCCTGGGACTATCAGCCTTGGCAATCGTAACTGGTACAGCTATGACACCTTGCTTTTTGGTATCGATGGTCGTCAACTGCTTAGTATTCAAGGTGACGTTGCTGTAATGTTGGTAATTACGACAATTACATATTCCGATGGTGTTGTGGAAGAAATTTTGAATATGTTTGATAGCCTCTAAGGAAGTTTAAGAAGTATAAAGGCATAAAAATAACGTAAACAGGGTGGTTTACGTTATAGTAATGGGCGAGTTAATATATTTTACACAAACGCACACTATTGCATTAAGATTTGTTCTAAAGTGTGTGTTTTTTCTTTTGTATCATCGATTGCTGATGTAGCTTTTTCGTAATCTTCGGGTTCACATTCTTCTGGATAACCACAGACTAGAATAACTTCTATTTTGAAAAGAGAGCGGTAAATATTATCAAGTTCATTTTTTAGAGCTAACTGATAAAAACTTGGGATTTTTTCCATGACTTTTCTCACCTCTTTCACTTAGGTAGTTTTTAGTGCTTGACTAATAGACCTAAGTGAGGTAGAATGTCACTAGGTCATTTGTTTGGCTCGGTAGGCACGTTGGGTGGTGGTGATTGTCAGTCTTTAGCCGCCCAACGTGTTCTTTTTGAGCCATTTTTTATTATAAGCCAAGAAAAATGGTTTGTCAACATAAAAATTGAAAAGCTTGGTAAGTCCTTGTGATTTTTTTGGGGTTGTGGTATAATGATACCATTGCAATTTTTGAGGGGGTAAACCTTATATATACGGCATTATATAGAAAACTGCGTCCCGCATATTTTAGAGATGTGGTGGGTCAGCGACATATTGTAAAAACTTTAACTAATCAGATAATCGGTGGGCGGGTTAGCCATGCCTATCTTTTTTGTGGTGTGCGGGGTACTGGCAAGACAAGTTGTGCAAAAATTTTTGCCCGCACGGTAAATTGCATCGACCAGCGTGATGGCGAGGCTTGCGGGGTTTGCTCGCCTTGTGTGGAAATTGCCAAAGGGGCAAGCCTTGATGTGGTGGAAATTGATGCGGCAAGTAATAATGGCGTGGATAATATCCGTGACTTGCGGGAAGAAGTGCGTTATCCGCCCAGTGGCAAGTATAAGGTTTATATTATTGATGAGGTTCATATGTTGTCCACGGGGGCATTTAATGCCCTGCTAAAAACCTTGGAAGAACCCCCGCCACACGTTATTTTTATTTTGGCAACAACCGACCCGCAAAAAATCCCAGCTACTATCCATTCCCGTTTAATGCGTTTTGACTTTCACCGTATCAGCCAGCAAGATATGCGTATGGCACTGGCTGGATATATGACAGAGGAAGGGGTGGCAATTGCCCCAGATGCACTTGATTATGTTGTGCAAATTTCTGACGGGGGGATGCGTGATGCCCTGAGCTTGCTGGACAGACTGGCAGGGCTGTATTTTGACCAAGAAATAACCCTTGCAGGGGCGTTGGAAGTTACAGGTAGTATGAGCCAAGATGTTTTTATCGACCTGTTTAATGCCTTAATCAACACTGACGCACCCGCATCACTTGCTATAATTGAAGATATATCCGCCAAAGGGCGGGATTTTGCCCAGTTTGCCGAGGAATTTTTAGGGAATTTGCGAAATATGATGATAATCGCTGTAACCGAGGGCAAAACAGACCAAATGTCCCATTTTGTACCCATGATAACCCATTTCGCAAAAGCCGTACGTACAATAAAACAGTCTGGCAACAACGCCCGCCTAACCCTTGAGGTTGCCTGTATAGAATATCAACTAACAAGCGGAACTCCCCCAGTAACAACGCACTTGGTAGGGGCGGGCATTGCCCGTCCAAGCCCCGCACAACCCGTCGCCCCAACTCCTACGCCACCACCTCAACCCCAACCAAAACCCACACCACCGCCAATAACCCCACCACCCATGGATGAAATGCCCCCATGGGACGACATCCCATGGGAAAATGACACCGTGGAGGTTACTCAAAGCACGCCCGAACCCGAACCACAAAGCCCACCAGAACCCCAACCGAACCCATACCCCATAACCCCAGACATAACCACATCAGACAACGACCGCCCACATCACATACAAAACGCACTAAGCGGTTGGTCTAATTTCGCATCCGCACTAATGCCACCAACCCTTGCCGCCTATGCAAAAAAAGCCCAAGCAGGTTTTCTGGATGACGGCAACTTCTACCTAATTTTTGGCGACAAAGACACCATACCAAAAAACTCCCTCTCTACCAGAGTGGCCGAGTTGTCACAAAAAATGACAGAAGCTTTTGGTGACACATTTACCATCAAAATAATCGACCAATCTGCCTATGACAAACTTCACGACGAAAAATTTGGCAGACCAGATACCGACCCACAATGGGAGAAGGATTTGGACGAGCTAAAGTCTTTGATAGATTTTGATATAAAGGTTTTGTAAGTATCTGAGGGAGAATTAAAATGAAGCTTTTAACTGATAGTGCTAAGGTGCAAACATGGTATCGTAAGCCTTTAGAGGGTCGTGCATCAAGCAACGGCAAGCCTTATGCTATTACTTTGAAAAAAGGAACTGTAAATAAACTACTGGTAAACTTTTTTGGTGGTGGTTTTTCGTGGAACAAAGAAACCGCCGCAAGACCCATGACTCTAAGCAGAATAGCAGGAAACAAGGAATGGTTTTATGTACCACATTTACCAAATATACAACTAAACTCAATTCACATTGGACTTTTGAGTGCAAAGGACAAGCGTAACCCCTTTTATGACTGGAACATTCTTGGTATTCCGTACACAACCGCTGATTTTCACATAGGTGATAGCGAATTTGAGTACCAAAACGCAAAAGGCGAGCGTAAAATTCTTTATCATAATGGCATAAAAAACGTCGAGGCGGCTTTGGACGTAATGAAAGGGTATTTTAGTGAAACACCAGATGCTTTGGTGATTGCTGGACAAAGTGCGGGTGGTTTCGGCTGTGTTGCCAACTGCCCTAAAATAGCGAATATCTACCCCGATTGCGAAAATATAGTTGTATACTCGGAAGGCTCACATTTACGCTCACCTGTTTTACAAGAAACGGCAAGAAGCGTTTGGAAAGCGAACTCGGACTTGACTAGCCATTTAAATTCCAATGACTTGATAGCAGACCTGTTTAATTATGCGCAAGACAATATGCCAGCACATACTCTGTTTTTGCACTCCAATTCCATTTGGGATAAGGCACTTGTTGAATTTATGTACAAAATGAACCACGGCAAACTTGAAGTAAATAACCAAGCATTAAACGAGTTTCACCAAAGCCTTTTGGACGTTACTAAAAGACTAAAAAGCGAGATTAGAAATTATAATTTTTACCTTACGGACTACGATAAAAAGGATAAATCAGGAACGACACCCCACATATTTTCTGGAAACCCGAAGCTGATATATGGTAAAATGCAGGATGGGGTGTCCCTTGCCGAATGGCTTTGTAGGGCGATTAGCGGAAAGCCCACAAATGTGGGCGAGGTCTTTCTGCAAAAATAAAATATATCAACCATGTATTACCAATACATAAATTGGAAACACTTCCTAAAAAAGGATTAAACCTGATTAGGAAGTGATTTTTTATGAAGAAAAAGATTGCATATGGTTTGTTGGTTGTTATGATTGTGGCGGCAACGGCGGTTGCCAGTGTGTTGGCATATTCCTTGGTGGCGGGCATCACGCCTTTTGCTGACTATTATGCCATTTATGAGGATGAGGGCGAGGATACCCTTGGGACGGACGAGCCAGAGGAGGTCGTACATGCCACACCCATGGAAGTCATCCATCATCAAGATGGCATAGCTCGCATTTCCCTTGGCACGGTAATGGTTTACGAGCATTATGACGCCACAACCAGCACCTTTGAGCGAATAGAGGAAAGTCCCTCGCAGGTGCTTTTGGGTATGAGCAGGGAGGAAGTTTCGGCCATGTTTGTGGACTGGCGTATTCTCTATTTTAGTCCATATCAGGTGCATTTGCGACAAAATGATGCTTTGGAGCATCGTCAATTTACCATTGCTGCCCACGAAGGTTTTATTGCCGTGTTTTATGACAACGACCAAACCACAATCAAGGAATTAACCAACCGACCAATTCACGCCCTCGCACCAGAAGAACGGGACAGGTTGGCAGAGGGCATAACTGTTAGGGGTAACGAAGAACTCATCCGTGCTTTGGAGGACTTCGGCTCGTAGGGTGAGAGGCTGTCCCCTAACATAATTCCAAGTTTCCCAGAATAATTTTAATTAAGAGGTTATTTTTGAGGTGAAGCATGAAAAGCGTCGTTGACACAACTGTCATACCAGAGCCGTTTTACAGATATTTTAAGCCCCAAGAAGAAAATCCACAACCGCCACCCAAACGGCAAGACCCCCCAAAACCAAACCACAGTGACATAGTGCTTTTAATGGCGGCACTGATGTTATGCGAGGACTAAACCACATATGCTAAAAACCCTCTCCAATTTATGGAAAGGGTTTTTTATTGGGTCTAAACGAGGTGAAGATTATTATAGTTCAAATCTCTTTACTAATTCCAACGGATAGGCATAAACTTCCACCGCAACCACTTTCGTAGTACCGAAATCTAGCGAAGAAAACGCAATATCAAGTGCTTTTTGGACATTGTCAGACTTTACAACACCAATTGTGGAGTGAATTACTGGATATCCAAACACCATGGAATACAACCAACCAATACCCCCACAAAATTCATCGAACTTCTCGTGGAAATCGTGATAAAAGCTAACCAGTTCCCGAGAATGGGCAGGGCTTGCAAAAATCAATGCTGTATCGGGATATTCTCCACTGGGCGGAAAAATTCCGATTGAAGAAAATCGAATTTCAAATGCAGACCGCTTGATAACGAAGCTTTCGACCCATTGAAAAAGCTGGTCGATGTCTACATCCTCGTAAGCCGCAACGGTGATGTGCGGAAACCCTTCATGTTTATCAACTAAAAGCCCCAAATCACGCAACCTTGCCCGCAATTCCGCAAGCTTACTGTCTGTTGCCTTGTCAAACCTTAATGCAACAGAATGTTTTTGTCCAACCATACGAATCTACCCCTACTAAAACGAATGTACACAGAAAGCCGATGGCGTTTGTTTATAATGTTAGGCTTGGTATGCCATTTAGGTCCATTTGGGCAAATTTGCCCGCTTTGAAATGGTGATAACCAGCAGAAGCTATCATTGCAGCATTGTCGGTGCAAAAGATAGGTTTAGGAATATGCAACCCAATGCTATTTTCATCGCAGGCTTGGGTTAGAGATTGCCGTAAGCGACTGTTGCAGGCAACACCGCCAACCACCGCTAAACGCTGGCAATTCATGACTTTACAGGCTTCTATTGCATTTTTGGTTAGCACCTCTACGACCGCTTCTTGGAATGATGCAGCAATGTCCGCATCAACCACGCTATCGCCTTTCATTTTTGTGGTGTTAAGGTGATTTATAACAGCAGATTTTAAGCCTGAAAAACTAAAGTTTAGGGTATCGCCCAACTTTGCCCTAGGGAATGGTATGGCGCTGGGATTCCCTTGCTTTGCCAGCCTATCAATCTCTACCCCGCCAGGGTATGGCAACCCAAGAACCCTTGCCACTTTGTCGAAGGCTTCCCCAGCGGCATCGTCCTGTGTTCTACCTAAGACTTGATAATTTCCATAATCCCCCACATGCACTAGGTGGCTGTGTCCACCCGATACAATCATTGCCACAAAAGGTGGCGTAAAGTCAAGATTTTCTAGATATGCAGAGGCTATATGCCCCTCCAGATGGTTAACGGCAATAAGTGGCAGGCCTGCTCCGAAGGCAAGCCCTTTTGCAAAGTTGACACCCACAAGCAACGCCCCGACAAGCCCTGGACCACATGTAACAGCCACGGCAGATAGGTCGCTAAGGCTAATCCCAGCATCACCCAAAGCCTTTTGAACAACATGGTCAATTTTGCCAACATGGTTTCTTGCAGCAATTTCTGGCACAACACCGCCAAAGTCACGATGAATGTCAATTTGACTGTAAATCACATTAGACAGCACGAAACCGCCGTCAGCTACAACGGCGGCGGCGGTTTCGTCGCAAGAAGTTTCAATACCCAGAATTAGAACCTGCTTACTCATTAGTTTTCTCCTTAACGGTTTTGGTTTTGATGAAAGTGGCAATCAAAACCAAACCACAACTAAGGTAAATTGCATAGATGAAATAAGGGTTTAGAGTCATAACGTGGATGGCAAACAAGCTCACCATCGCACCTGCAAATAGCATTAGGACTGTAAATAGTTTGCCCTTTGTTTTATACAGGAAGACAGGGACTACAAACAAACCAAGAGACACCATACCCAAAATAATAGACCATACAATTTGCCAAGTCACCATCTTACTTCTCCTTAACCACAACATTTTTGCGAGACATATGAACCTGCAAAAACACTAGCACTGAAAATACCACCAAAAATGCCACACCATAGAAAATCATAGTTTCTTGGGGAACAATATCACCAAGCCCAGTTGCCCAGTTGCTGATTGTACCAACAACGGCAGAACAAACTTCCGCAATCGGGGCAACAAACTCAGCCACGCCATATAAACCAGCACCGTAAAACCAGCCTAAAATTTCTCCGCCGAAAAGTGCCAACGCACCGCCACCAAACAGAACAAAGGCAGCCACACCAAAAGCACCAAAAATTAACCCATCTACAACTTTAATTCTACGGTTTTCTGCCACCTTTTCTGGGGCATATAAATCCAGTTGGGTAACTTTTGCCATTACGGCTTCACCAAATCCATCGGGTGCTTCTTCGATTTCCATTTTCTCGAAACCGTGCAAAATTTCGCTATAAGCGGCAAAGTCCTCTGCACAAACCTCGCAAACCTCGATATGTTTTTCTAAATTCATTTTCTCAAAATCGTCAAGACCGCCGTCCATATATTTCATCATCAAATCAATATTTTTATCACACATAACTTTCACCCCTTTGCATACTTATCAAACTTTCTTTCAAAAGTTTTCTGGCTCTAAATAAGCGGTTTTTTATCTTACTGATAGGCTCACCTACAATGTCGGAAATTTCTTGATAGCTCATCCCTTGCTGGTGATATAGCACAACGGGCAATTTATACATATCGGGCAGGTTTTCCACCGCATCTGACAGCATCTTGCTTTGCTCTTTGGCTATGTAAGTTTCTTCGGCGGATGACACATACTCCACAGCAGAGTCTTCCATATCGTCTAAGTTGCTGGCTTCTATGTGGTTTTTGCTACGCCTGCGGAAGTCGATAACGTGGTTGGTGGCAATGCGTATCACCCATGTGGAAAATTTGAATTCGTCGCTATACTTTCCGATATTTTTGTACAGCTTAATAAAGACCTCTTGTGCTTGGTCGTTGGCTTCTTCTTTGTCACTTATCATACGTAAAACAACTGAATACACTAAATTTTTATATCTGTTTACCAGCTCGCTAAAAGCATCGTGGTCGCCATTTGCAACCATTACCGTCAAATCATAATCAGATTTTTCTGTGTAGCACATTTTCACGTCATCACCTCTCGCTATAAAAGTATACGCAAGATTTTTATTTTTGTCTGCTAATAACGAAATTATTTTTTTGGTTTTATTTTTGCTTCTACAAACCGCACGAATTCATCCAGTTGGCTGTCGGATTTTATGGAGTGGTGTATCCAGCAACCTGCTACATCACAAGGATAACGGTCATGCCACATTTGTTGCATTTCTTGTGACATTTCAGTTAAGAAGCCTTCGACAGTCATAGCCCCTTTGTCATTTATGGTGATGGTGGCACAAAACCCACCTTCTTCAAAGAATGTATATAATAACAAGGTTTTGCCATGTGTATATCTAAAACCCCATCCGTAATTTTTGCCAAAAGGGAATTTAATTTCACGGTTTAAGTTATACCTACCACGTAACATCTCCTCGAAATCCATTAATTGTTGCCAACCGATGTAACCCATAAAGTTTTGTATATCTGCTTCGGTTGGCACAATCTTTTTATCGCCCAATCGTTGTCTTTCGGCTATAAAAGTGTTTTCGTTCGACATTTATATCATCCTCCGAATTTTTGTCAAGGTTTTTTCAAAGTATTCTGGCATCGGGGCTTCAAATTGCATTTGTTTTCCTGTTGTCGGGTGGTCAAAACCAAGCGTACGAGCATGCAGGGCTTGTCCCTCTAGTCCGAAGGTTTCTTTTGCGTTGCTGTAAACTGTGTCACCAAGGACGGGGTGGCTAAGGCTTGCCATATGCACCCTAATCTGGTGGGTTCGACCAGTTTCTAGGCGGGCGGTTATTTGGGTAAAGTTTTTGAATTGCTCCACCACGGTATAGTGGGTTACGGCACGCCTGCCACTTAGGTCAATTGCCATTTTTTTGCGGTTTACCTTATGGCGGGCAATCGGGGCATCCACCGTGCCGTTTTGTTTGACCCTTCCGTGGACAATCGCCACATATTCACGTTTAACGGTATGGTCTGCAAATTGTTGGGCAAGTCCTCTATGGGTTGCGTCGTTTTTTGCAACAACCAATAGACCCGATGTGTCCTTGTCGATGCGGTGAACGATGCCAGGGCGGGCAATTCCGTTAATGCCTGATAGGCTGTCACCACAATGAAACAGCAGGGCATTAACCAGCGTCCCCTCGGTATGACCTGCGGCAGGGTGGACAACCATGTCCTTCGGCTTGTTTATCACAATTAAATCGCTGTCTTCAAAAACAATATCCAGCGGGATGTTTTGGGGGGCATAATCCAGCGGGGCAACCTCTGGCAGGGACATCTCCACCACATCATTTACCCGTAAGCGATAGTTCGCCTTGGACGCCTTATTGTTTACATTCACATCCCCAGCATCAATCAATTTCTGGGTTGCATTTCGGGTCAGTCCTCCCATGTTTTGGGCAAAAACATCCAGTCGAACACCCACATCTGATATTTCTACAATTTTACGCATTTTTTCTAAACTTCCATTTCTTTAAGTCTTCCTCTTTTAGGAAAAAGGTTAGGGTTGCCATTACGAATATAGGGACAACGACAAAAATATCTGCCACATTAAATACCCAAGGGAAAATGCCGTCGAAAGCGGTTATCAAAAAGAAGTCCACAACGCCAGTCTCTCTGAAAATGCGGTCTATGAAGTTGCCCAATGCCCCGCCCATTAGCACAAGTATTGTAATACGATAAGCCCTACCCACTTTTTTATGCTCGGGTAAAGACGAGTAAAAAAACGCTAAAAACGGCAAGATGATAATGGTTATAACAATAAGTATCCATCTTTGCCCTTGCATTAGACCAAAAGCCATACCTGTGTTGTTTAGTAGAAACAAGGAGAAGATATTATCAATAACCACAACTTCTTCACGGTATGGCAGATTTGCCAGTGCTATAACTTTAGTAATTTGGTCTAAGGCGACAGCACCCAACACAATGAGGGCTGGCAAAATATATTTTTGAAAAATTTTCATAATATCCTCTCAATTGATTTTAATATTTGGGACTTAGGCGGATTGTCGATTATCTCCGCTGTACCCAATTTTCGGGTACAAATTATGGTAAGTTGTCCCTGTTTTGTTTTTTTGTCACGTAACATAAGGTTGTAGATTTGGTCTGCCATTATGCTGGGTGGTATATGACCGCCCCCACAAGGTAAGCCGTAACTTTTTATTAAACTTATGGCGAATTCGGCTTCGGCTAGGTCTAGTCCTAGATTTCGGACAGAATAATCTAAGGCACAGACCATACCCAATGCCACACAATGCCCGTGGGGCAGAGTAAAATCCACAGCACTTTCTATGGCGTGTCCAAAAGTATGCCCAAAATTTAGGATTTGACGCAAACCACCTTCGCGCTCGTCTTTTGCAACAATATCCATCTTAATGCCGACACTTCGTTTAATTATATGGGTCAAAACGCCCATGTCACGTTTCACAAC
>Ga0136643_10004530_pt1 | contig 19210 bp, 8 predicted proteins | sample TergutLab28metaG_FD_96883 | JGI IMG/M metagenome (GOLD analysis project Ga0136643, IMG submission 96883) | Labiotermes labralis P1 segment gut microbial communities from Petit-Saut dam, French Guiana - Lab288 P1 (version 3) (version 3) | ecosystem: Host-associated > Arthropoda: Insects >...
GTGTGTGTGTGTGTGTGTGTGTGTATATATATATATTTTTTTTGTATTGCTTCTTAATAACTGTCTGGGTGTAGAGGACCATTATTTGTCTGTTATATTAATTGAACACAATTTTTCTTTAGAACCTGGGTTAACTCACCTTCCAAAATTACATTGCATGCATAGACATACGTCTACTAAGGATTCTGATTTCACTAGTGTAATATAAGTGATAAGCAATTTTTTGTTATTTACACTTTTGTTCATCAATCAACTGGGATTTCTGTATGCCTAAACATTCTCTTTTACATTCAAAATCCTACCTACCCTTGCATAATCTAGATTCTTCATTATCTGCTCCATTTTCCAATAATGTTACCTACTATTCCACACACAGACTTCATCTTCTTTTATCACACATATGTACACCTAATGTGCAGTGATCATTCCATCTCTTCTGCATGATTTATAATAATCTAAGCATGTAAATTGCCATGACATATTCAAAATGTATTATTTTCCCATATTCAGTGAATTTCAGTTTAGTAAAAATCTGCATTTATGGAAAAGAGTTTTTCACGAGTGTAGTTGGTGTACTGACTAGCTATGGGCTTGCTGTCTGGGGTTTCAACCCCAAGAAAGAGATCTTCTCTTCTCCATAACTATCCAGACCAGCGTTGGGGCCAACCCAACCTCCTATTCAATGGGTATCATGGTTCTTTCCCGGGTGTAAAATGGCAAGAGCATGAAGACAATCGTTCAGCTCCATCTAGTGCCCAGCTTAAGAATGACTGGAGCTATACATCTACTCCCCCTGTATGTCTTCATGGCATTGACTGGGACATGTTTACTGTACAAATTCTTCATAAATTTAGCATGACTGCTTTAAACATTCAATATTCATCTTTACTGTGTGCCAGAAATTATTACCACCTCTCTGGCAAGTGACATCACATTCTGAACATGCAGTGAAACCATACCACTTGTGGCATCGTGGCTGTTTTCAGTATTTTTTTCATATGATTAATTAGTTTTGAATTTAATTTTATATTATTAATTATAAACATGTGATTTATCTGGCTCAGGATAGGGATAGGTGACAGGTGCTTGTGAATATCTTTGATATGTACACCTATATTTGAAAACTTTCAAAACCTAAATATGGCCAAGCAGGACAGGTGAAACCTGTTGTCTTTAACTATGTGATATACGTAGTAATACAAAGTGTTTCATTTGGAATTGAATAGTCTCTTGTTGTAGATCTAAGTTGATATACAAAGGTAGCAGGATATCTCACTGCAAAACTGGAAATTTATTAATTAGTTAGTTAGTCACCTTACATAAAATTTAGACATATATATCCTTGATATTTACACCTGTATTTGAAAATTTTCAAGACCTAAATATGGTCAAGTAGGACTGCCGAAATGTGTCAGCTTTAACTGTAAGATACACGTAATAAACAGTGTTGTGTTCACAACTGGTCTGTAGTTGTAAATCTAAGTTGACATACAAAGGCAACAGGATGTCTCACTGCAAACTGGATATTTCGTTACATGGATGGTTGATTGGTTTGTAGGTTTACTTAAAATTTAGGCATTCATATCCTGGATATGTACACCCATATTTGATAAATTTTCAAGACCTAAATACGGTCAAGCAGGACAGCTGAAACATGACGTCTTTCACTGCATGATTCATGTAGTAATAAAAAGTGTCTTGTTCACAGTTGAAGGTTCTGTCCTAAATCTAAGCTGACATACAGGGGCAACAACCAGATGTCTCACTGAAAAATTGGAAATTTAGTTTATAGTTAGTGAGTTGGTTGGTTTCTTTAACCAGTTATGTACAGAAATTATGTTATCATAATAACATACAGCATCTCTTATACAAGATGAAGTAATTTTGCATAACACTGTACACAGGGATGTATCTTAAACTTGGTGGTACCTACAGTAAATAGAAACCTTCCAACAGACAAAAATCCCAGTCCCACCAGATTCTATTACCGGAGGGTATTACTGTAACTACAGATTGGAAGTCAGATACATTACTGTGAATGTAATCTCCTTGGTTAACTTACATTACACATGTTGTAAACAAAGAATAGTACTAGCAGTAATTTATGCACAGCTATCTCATTTTTATAACCTTACTAATTAAACAGACAGTAAGGTGGTAAGAAATACAACTTTAGGGTGATGACAAAGAAGTGAACATGGCCTCCTGTTAGAATACATCTTTGCTGGCCTTTTCCTCTGGGATTCAGAGGCAAGAAAAGATGGCTGCCTATGGTTCAGAAATGACGCCCCATGTCACATGCAGTAATGTGAAGTTAACTTGCAGTGGTAATTACTGTTAATTTTTTTATTGGACAAGTATAGCACTGGCAGCAATGTATGACTGGTAATTATGTGTATAATGGCACTAAAAAAATCTCCATTAATTCATACATTGAATACAAGTTCCAATGGTATATGGGAAAATATCCAACTGATAACAGAACTGGTACCAAACCTTTTCCAAGGCTTCTTGTACAACTAATGGGTTCAGGACTATAAAGCTCAGCTGGAAGGGTGAGAAATGTACAACTGACGTAACAGAGCCACAGTTCTGGGGCATAGAGGACAGCTAGAAAAGTGTGACATAAGTAAAATCTTCAACATAACACCACAGCAAAATGTCCTGGGGAGCCTCATCCAGAAATCTATGGCATTATAGTTTAGGATATCCAATTTCAATCAATCTTCCACAGACAGTTTATACATCATCTGATGTTCTTCAAATTAAAAGATTTTTCCAGTTTCTATAACAAAATGTTCTGAGTTATTGTTTCAACTGACATAAATTTCACTTCCATAACAATAATTAGTTTGTTCAAAGTATGTTTTTAAAAGTATACAATTCACCTGTAACAATAATGTACCTACCTTACCACGTGTGAAAGAAAACCCCGATCTACAACCTTGACACTCCTCCACATCTTCTTCATGTTGCCACCTCACTTGAGTATCTGCCTCACGAATCCTTTCCAACTGAACTTGGAGTGACTGGGAAAGCCGCACAAAGTCCTTTTGCACTGCTTCGCTGTTATCTAACTCCTGCTGTAGTGAACCTACACGACTCTTCAACTCCGCTACTTGTTCTTCCAACTCTTTCTGAAATGTAAAATACAAGCATTACAAGCATTCTTTGATAGAATTGAAAGGAATAAGTGATTAATATTTTTCTGAGTATGTGCAATGTTTCAAATGCATAGGTCACATAGTGTCATATATAATGAAAAGATGATCACAAATGGTTGGTATTTAAGAATATGGGAGACATGCATGGTCTATTTTATGGTACTGTCCTCGCAAAATATCACACATATTTCATTCAAGATATCTGCACTCCATGCTGAGAATACAACATAAATGTACCAAATTTGAAGCAGGACTACAAACCATTTAACCAGAATATCTGATTCAAGGATTAATTAATGATGTACCATCTACATATGGCATTATTTATCACCAGATGTGATGAGAGGATAAAAGTGTCCAGCAAAATCAAAAGGATGGGAAAGAAGCTAACTTATTATGCCAGTAAGTTACAAATTAATGTTCTGGTTACAACCCAAAGATACTACACTGGTGTAACAGCTTGTGTCCAGTACTATCTAGTTATGATGCAGTCCACACAGCATAAGAATCTTAATCTCAGAGTTGAGGGTTAATGCCCCATGTCGTGCACCATTGATGTAACTGCTTTCGTCTGATCCTAGCTATGGATCGTTAACATTATTGGCCATTAATGGCATTAGACCACACAATTATGAAGTCCAGTTTGCAGTATAACCATTTGGTTTGTTTACAGTTCCTGCATTGTTGATGATGGTAACTGGAATGAACACTCTTATGTTGCAGCAAGTAATATAGCTGTAATAATGACACATCAAGATACTTTCAAAACCATGGGTTATTCAACTTTTAATAGTCTTATCACTTTTAACTTCTTTATTTATACACTGATAATTAAATGACCTTGTTAATCATCAAATTGAACTGAAAGCTACATATGCTGTAGCACTGAATCAGATGATGTGTTCATTTATCACAGTCCATATTCATACTAGATAATCACCTGATGAATGCTAGATCAAAATTGTACGTCCCTTCTCTGATGACCAACAGAGAATGCAGAATGACCTTATCAATGCCAGTAAAGTGCCAAAACAAAGCAATAAGCACTGTTAGGCTTCAGGCATATCCAGCCTGTCATAACCTTCATGAGGCCTCTTTATGCAGACAGACAAATTTGTGTTCAGTTTGCAAATTAATAACTTTCAGTTTCTCATATCAAAACACTGCAGTTTTATAAACACAAATTTTAACAACCAACTTGTTGCACAAAACATTTTATTTCTTAATCAATGCTCTAACATGTTTTGGCCTTAACTGTTGGCCATCTTCATGGAGCTTTCGTTAGTTATGTGCAGCTTATGTTTCAACTTATATGGTACAAATTCTACATATGATTAGAATTATCATTATGAGGAAAACTTTACAGTTCTTAAAATTAGTATTATGGTTAAAACAGAGTTAAAATAAGTTAAAATACAGCATAAAATTGTTTTGTTATTAATATAATTCTTTCTTCATATGAAGTGATTTCTGGAATCAGATGTCCCGTGTCTTGTGTTCATGCTGCATGGAAAATGTACAACATTAAACTTCAATTTTAGTGTCCCAACACCTCTTCACTCATAAGCTTACAAAAAATAAACTTTCAAGAGACTCAACATCACACATTCTCATGAAATACTAAGGTTATTCTTGATATTTTGAGTTAGTAAAAGTTAAGAACATAACTGCCATTATTTTTGCTGCATTTCTGAACACTCTAATTTTATGTATGAAAATTATGTCTACTTTTGTCAGTTTTGGTCAAGTCCAGCTTTCAAAACCACGCTAAAATGTATATTTAATTGGTACTTTTTGTATGATAAAAAGGTGACTTTACCTAAACATCACAACACCCCAATGTGGTGACAAGAGGTCAGTACATTTTAGGCCTCCAACCTACAGAGAGGTGAGGGCCCATCTTCAACTACCAACTGCATTATCTGGTAAAGAGAACTATGCTGAATGTCATGGCAAAAATAACAATCCCAGTCAGTTGTCAAAAGGAGATCATCCAGCCCCTATCCTCCCACTTCAGTGACTGTGCAATATGGGATTTTTAAGATCAACTAATTTGCAAAGAACAATGACATTTGTTCACAGTAATTAAATCACAGACACTATCATTATTTAATTATTTCTTACTCAGTTTACCATACATACCTTTACTCTGAGAGCATGAGTTAGCTGAGCTTCAAATTCTGTTGCTGTTCGTTGACTATTTTTGACTAATTCCTCCATAACTGCCTGTGTAGTCTTATACCTATTGCGCTCCTTTTCACATTTATGAAGTTGTGTCCTATGGAAAGAATAAGCAATCCAGCTTGTGAATCATTATGCTGACACCCTTTCTACATTTATGCAAGTTCTGAAAGTATTCACCACTGGCACAATACAATAGTTTCAAAGTGTATGTTGTACTATACTCATACTTCTAACACATGGGTTTACATACTACCACACAGACTTAAGACTTCAATTGGACTAACCATATGTGCCACAGCATTGGCTTATAAACCAATGAATTTTATGTGTTAAACCCTCATAAGCAGATTTTAATTCGAAGATTAGTGCCTCTTAGAGTGTTATTAAACAGCCATATGGTGTATCTGAAGCTTAGTAGTAACATTAGAACATATGCTACTCATATCTAGCACAAAATCTGGAAATTGTGAGAGAATAATAAAAGCTGTACCTAATGTACTCTTTGTCACAGCACACCTGTGAATGTATCTCTCTATTGCACATAAAGGATTAAGTTAAAATGATCTATCAGTTGCTGTTACCATACCAAAATATTTTCTGCACTCACCACTGTCATTTTTCATTTTATGAAGGTTAATAAATCTGCATATTATGTCACAATAAAAAAACTTCAGTACCATAAGCTGAATGGCATTAGTACTACTCCCACCTGACAAGTTTACAGAGCAGTCATGCAGGCAACATTTTGGACAGAAGTTTAAAACTCTCATGGTTAGCAGACCTTCACTGACGTAATTGTTACATATAGTTTCACACAAAGCAGTTGATTAAGAATTTATAATACTGATATCTGTAGTTAAATTAGGATAGAAAAAAAACTAATTTCACTAAGTGGTTCAAAAACAGAAATATGATCATCAAGCCACAAAATTGTATTGCTAAGTTTATAAACAACCATGGATGACAATCCAAAGGGATCAGGAAACCAGATGTTGTGTAAATTATACGCTTAAACTATAAAAATAACAACACAGGTGAAAAACAATAATGTAGAAATATACTTTATATGGTCACATTCCTTCTAAACGTCTTGACATTTCAGTCAGTAAAATCAATGGGCTATGGAGTAGATGGACTGAACCCATATGACATTCTCATCCAAACCATCTCAAGGGCACAGGAAGTTATTGCATGGACTTTGCTAGCTTTTCCTTCAGAATGGAAATCAGACAGTGATGCTATCCTTTCGCTTCCAACCATCCAAGAGCAAGAATCCACAAATCTTACCTTCACAACAAAGTGCTTACACACTGGAGTAACTTTTACCAAATGCATCAAATCCTATGGAAACCAATGTGCCAAAAAAACACCAACTATGAAAAGAATTTAAACAACTTCATAAACTAACTAAAAAATACTCTCCCCTTACAGATACATAGTTTACCAAACTATAATTACTTACATGTTCAGAAATGGCCACATCCTGTGACCTGAAGCCACAAAAACCCATACCTGCACCCAATCCTGATTTCAATCCTGTTCACATTCTCAAACCTGATTTAGTAATAACACTACATTGGGTATTACAAAAACTAAAGAACATTATGACTTCTCATGTTGTCTCAGTGAGATTTCTAATAATAATTTCATACATATCTCTCCATTTTCCACACTAATATCTTACTTGAGGTTGTTTATCTCTTGAGTCAGACTATCTTCCATGCTCACTCTTTCATCATGCTCTCCACTCATCTGGTCACGAATTAACTGTATCTCACATCGCAAAGTTTGTTCTTGCTCCTCCATAGTCTCCTTTGCTACTTTTGCAGCAATAAGTTCTTCATGAAACTTCAACAGCAATTCCTGAAGATCCTACACAGAAGATATTGGATAAAACCATATTTTGCTTTAACACATGAGATTTACATACAACATGTGGGAAGCGTCTGTTCTCCACTGCAGTTAAAAGTACACTTTTAATTGTTAATTCTGTTTTCTGCTGAAGTCATGATTATCCTTACACTGTATTAAGCACCCTGTTTGTTACAAGTATTCTACATTAATTTTATGTCGGACAATGAAAAAAGTTTCAAATAAGAGGCTGATTTCTGTTTATACCAAGTTATAATGTACTGCACTATGCAGTGTAGACACTGTCTGTTGCAGAAATGACTCAGACTCACACAAAGTAGCAACAGTTCCATTGGTTGTTGGATATTCTGCAGAATTCTCTGGCGCTAGACCTCTAAGGTACACCTTTGGTTCTGGGTCGCTTTGTCCAATCCTCATGCAAAATGTTTATTTTTCTCTCAAGTCCATGTGACTACCTCATTAAGTTAAATATAGTGGGGATGATTAGTTCACAGCTTTTCACCATAAAATCCCAGATTAAATTTCTGAACCCTTCATTCTCCTACTTATCATCATTCCACCGATGTTCCAAGCTTATAACACAACACCCACACACCGACCAAGCACATCAGATGATGCAATGTGCCAAACTGAGGTGGCATTTGCATCATCATCATCATAATCATTGCCACCATCACCATCAAATTCCTCCATCTCCCCCTCATCCACCCCATCATTGGTGACTATCATCATACATATTCCTTTGAAAACTATCACTTGTGCCTTACAAAAACATACAAAACTTACCTCAACTTTGTCGGGCCAGTTTATCATCTCATTTTGCAGCTGCTGTGAATGAGCACTGTGTTTTCCTAAGAGATTGTCATTCTCCTTCTGAAGCCTGAAAGTAATTGAGTAAACGTAAGTACAGTTAAACTCATTTCACACCCCTCTAAGTACTGTGAGTACTACATTCACTTTAATGCAGCTGCTGCTGCACAAAGTTACTTCACAAAAATTTGAAATAAACTTATCAGATTTCTATTAAAAAAAAATCAGTCACACAAAATTTGGATACGATACAGACCTTCACAAGGTTTTGCAACTTCTACTTGAAATGTTTTTGATGTGGTGTAGACAGTATACAAAGGAAACAACTATTTAGGTGTGCATGCCATGCAATATACTTACCACCCATTAACTTTGCAAACAACATGGTGTAACACTGTATTTACCAAAATATGTGAAGACCCTGCCTGTCCCCCTCTTCACTGTCACCAATTCTCAGGAAAATACATACAAAGAATATGTTTAAGTTTGGATGTGATTATAAGGAACCCCCATCATTCAGTAAATGATGAATTACAAAAAAAGTTTTCATACTGTATTCAAATAAATGTGATTTCCTAAGAGTTTTGTCAATGAACAATCAGTGCTCACAATAAATGAATATCAACAAAAATTAGAAAAACAAACAACAAAGACATACATGGAAAAAACTGAATAAACCTCTATAGTCAGGTAATTCACATTAGCAGTTCTGATTAACTAAAATTTGGGTGTTTAATTACATGTTTCAATCGCACACATGTTACAAACCAATAAATGTGAGGGAAAAATTATGAATTGTTGAAAGGTAAGTAAATAATGATTTGGAAGAGGGTAGTTAAGGCATATTCAATGATACCATCTCAGAATTCACAAGGACAGAATGAGGAAGAATGTTAAAAATCTCAGTCAGAGCAGATACTGGATAATTACTAAATAAAATTCTAGAACACTACTGATACACCAACCTGCTTGGTATTAACAGTTTTTAGGAAACTAATGAATAGGTGGAAGAACTTGCTACATGAGACTCACTTGCTGAGCTGCTGCTGCACCTGTTCACGCTGCTGTGTAAGGCTTGTCAGCTGATCCATCACCTCACTGTATACTTGTGTGTATGTCTGTCTAAGTTCTTCCAGAATTTCCTCTGCAGTTTCCATCTTCTTTTTCAGTTCTGCTACCTACAAAATGTGTAAGCTCATATTCGATACATTGTCATTAATATTTCATCCTTGTAAGATAATAAAACGAGGCACACAGGAATGCAAAAAATTAACAAAAAAGAAGGTATATGTCACAGCTGCCAACTACCCTGTAAAGTATACAAACAACTTCTCATTTCTTTTACAATCTATAGCATTAGGCTTGGTAGTGATAAGTGATAAATAACCAAACAAATCTGCAACGTGGGGTTGTCCTTCAAACATCAGTTACTCAGCTGGTGAAGAAATTTCCTGCTTTTATAAAACTCAGAGTTCAATAACATGTTCACCAACGCCTGTCATTAACCCATCTTCAAAGACATATATCATTTACTTAACACATACAGGAAGACTGTGCCATGACCAAGAAAACTTAAACTTCAAGAACTAGAGAAATGGGAAGTCTTAAACTTTAACATATTAGCACACTGAATCCTTTTAAATCTGCACCTTACTCGCGCACCTGTCCTGGTGCGCTGCAGCCATTTACACGCTCTGTCCACTCATGTAGAGGCTTAGAATTATGGCCCCACTTGTTATCTCTACATTAGATAATGGTATGTGGTCAGATTCACCTTGCAGCCACTTTAGCCAATTATGTACATATGCACCTCTTGAATAGCAGTTTCGCATCCTGCCTGTAATCTTCGAAACCACATGTTTGTTATGCTAATGCAACAGAGGTCTTTCATTGCCTTCTCAAGATATGTCAGCAGTGCAACGCAGTTCAACAGTTCTAGAAACAAAGCCTCATTCACTCTGCCATGCACTGCTGTTACAGGAACGCCTAATTATGATGGCATGCTTTGTAGCAGAATTTTCTTGCTGTGTACCCTGCTGCCTGCTGTTGTAATATAGTAACCAATATATTGCACTCTGTGTTTATCCTGCAGCCAAAACTGAGATGCACTTTATGTGAACGGTTTCAGGATATATTACTACTGAAATGGACTAAGCACCAACAATCTGTATATGATAAAATGCCAGTGGTTCTCATGCCTGTCTTACGTTTCAGTTGGAAGGTTTGAAAAAATACAATAAAGAGGCTGCATACCATTGCACACACAAATAAATATAGGTAATTACTGGCTGCACTGTGATGTCATGCTTTTGCCAGAACTGACACTGAACTTGAGGTGCCTCGTTGGCAAAATCCACTTGGGGGGGGGGGGGTGTACAATTTCATCGGAGTTTGATATATAGAAATAAACAGACCGGTATGTAAATAGGTATATAGCCCAACCATAAAACAGCTGAAATAGTATGATATTTCACTGCATTACCACTTGTTCCAATTGTGTAATAATAAGCCACACTGAATATTTGTTTCTCAGTCAGCAGTCTGCAATGTCTGCACATAAGACAGCCGGGTTCCTGTCCCCAAGCCGGATATCTGAACTGGTGTGAGACAGCAGGAGTTAAAAAGCAGGGGTATCAAGCAACAGCATAATTTATTTAGGCAACAGAATTTTATGCATTTTTAGACAACAGCTGAAATATCTCTGTTTTAGTTACTCTTTCCTTGACGGAGTAAGGAAATATCATGTAGAGATTTTTGATTCCCCATCATGAAAAACATACTGGAAAATATAATGCAAGTCGGTATACCGGAACATCACTCAACAAATGTCGGTCTTTCTCAGTTTGTGATGGTGTCGCGTGTGAACGGTGAGTGGTGTGAAGAGAAAAGTTGTCAGTGAAGTACTGAGGAAGTACGATATATGTGTAGTAAAATAATGTTTCTGACACTACCAAGCCAAGGCACAACTCCACAAATCCTGAAGGTGGAATTTCTCATGCAAACTTGGGGCCCAAAACAGGAAAGTAAGTAAAATAAATTGAAAATTATACAATTTTTTAAATTAACTTCCTGCATGTAGGCACTAAACATTTCTACTAACCCCTTTTTTTGAACTGAAATACCTCTGATTTATTCCCAACATCATGCAAATTACTGCACTATTTCATCATCTTTGGTTCATAAGATACAAATGTTTATTGTCAAACACACGCAAACAATTTAAAAGGCCATCGCAGAAACCCTAAGGACCCTGTGTATGTAGACTAAATTAAATGTCCGTACAATAAAGGTTAATTAAGATTTGCACAGGATGACATACCAATTCTAGAGGGTTCTGACAAATGGCATATTACACAGGATTTCTGGTCCTCTCTTCAAGTGTAAGCATGAGACAGAAGCTACTCAGCCAGACCCAACAGGATGAGCTATTCCCAGTCACTGTTGACATGTAATGACCCAACTTAAAGTTACGTTCAACCTTCCTACTATATTCCTATACAATTCAAGTCTTCCTTGCACAACTGATTACCATATGGGCAAACAATTCTCAGAGAATTCAAAGGTTAAAATCATAAATGTTCCCAAATGATTCCTAACTTGAGTCAGCACAATCCAATTTACATCTTCACAATTCATTTCCCTCACATACATCTTAATATACCCTCCAATCACACAAAGTTTCCCAACTTAAATCAAATAATTCATGAAACACCACGACGTATGATTACTAGAAACACAATGGTTACAAGCAGTTCACAGCATGACTGAAGGAAGAAATAACAAGGACTGGAATAGTACATAGTTCAAAGATACAAGAACTGGGAGCTATGGTAACTAAAAACTTCCAACATGAGGAGAAAGAAAGATGAATTTTTGAGTCACCTGTATCTTATGTTCTTCCTTCTTTTCATTCCACTTCTCTTCCATATCTTTTCGGAAGTCAGATTCCTTAGCAAGATCTTCACGATACCTCTCCACAGTTCGCTCAAGACTTGCTACATGTTTCTCCAACTCTCTTCCTCGTTGCTGGGCTCGCACAAGCTGAGCCTCATAGTTGCAGCACATGTCACATGGTGTTGTAGCTTGCTGTAGTCTCACACTGCCCAAGGGATGGCCGTGGCTTACTGGTGACCCGACACTTCCAGGATCCTTTTCACTTGTTACATCTGAACACGAGATGCAGAAACATTGCACTTCACCTGTGCTTAATCTATCCTTAAAAACCAAAGATCATAAATTTCCTGCCCACTTCCCGTATTGAATTTATTCTTTTGCAGATTTGATTATTTTATTACTTTACATCAGTTATTATTATCAAACAAAACACATTTGGCTGACCGTGAATGATAAAGCAGGAAGAATGTTGGATGTGTTGATGTCACTGGTTAGGTATTAACCCACCATGTGCCTAGAGAAAAAAACCATAGAACTCTCTCCCAGGACAGCTGGGTAATTGGCTTTAGGCTTGAACCCAGCATCTTTCAAACACAAAGTTTCAGCATACTTTGTTGTCTTTTGCTTATTTTGTAATTCCATGACATCAACTGATGAGGTCATGCAGTATAAAATAAAATATGTTTGGAGTGTCAATCATTTCACTAGAGCATATAATGTATATGAAATTTATATGAAATCTAACCTCTTCAAAAGTAAAACTAAATGGCAACTTTACAGGATGATAAACAGAGAGGACAATTAAAAATCAATCTTTAATATTTCTGTAACCATCACTAACCTGTCAATGATCTTGAATCTTCTGGTGCAGGGGAATGGCTATCAGGACTTTGCTTCTTTATGCTGCCAGCTTGGAGTTCACTCAGACTAGAAGTTGATGTGAGTGAAGTGCTCATCACACTTGTCTCTGTAATAAAACAAATATATATGCAGGACACTATCTACTTACAAATAATTTATAAAGACGAGCTCAAATACAGCAAGGAAGGCACTGAAAGAAAATTAACTTCCAGGTTAAATGCTGTGATAAACTGAGTGACTCTGCAGTCATTTCATCACTTTTTCAACAGTAAATGATGAATTAGAGAGGATGTGGTCACAGACTAGTTTAAGGTGTACCGATCTTGGACTGGAAGGACCAACAAACACCACAAAAAACCAGTCATTTCAGCTGGTCTCCAGGTATGCATTCAGACTCTCCCGAATACAAAATAAGAGTGCCACTGGGGTGTTTGACATGTCCAGTTAAGCTCAGCACCAGCACCACATTTCCTCCTCTTGGACCCACTGTTGGGACACTCAGTTCTGCTACAAAATAGACTCCTATCAATAACTGGCTGTCACATATGTTTTGGAGTCATCTATCCACAAACAGAAATATTTATATTCTATCAACAGAAATAATGCTGACAAGTCAGCATTTATGCAAAATTAATTTGGATTAAAGCAGTATAAAACAGATGATGAAAAGAAAAATAGATGAAAATAAAAGGAAAAAAGAAGAGAGAACTGCTACAGATTAGCTCCATGCCCAAGCACCACACTGTGTAAGTATGAACACCAGTAATTTTGAGCCCACACAATCCAAACCGCTACCTAGAACATGTGGCACTTCACTTTATTACAGTGTTAACTTAATATTATTAAATATGAGCCTGCAGGTCAAGACAGTGTACCAACATTTTCACAACTGTTTTCAAGCTGTTGCAGTCCAACATCAGGTGAACTTGACACTGCATTTTGTTCTCCTCGGCCCATTGTTGAGGCAGTTAGGCACAGTTTCTCTGTACATTTGCCATCATGCACATTCCACCATCTTTTGGGTGTAAAAAATTTTAGTTTCTTCATTAATAACTTGGCATATGTCAATGAATATATTCATGACTGACGGATAAAATCTCAAAACAAACCAATTCTCAGTTGGGGTTTTTACTGAATACATTTCTGCTAAATTAATTTCAACTAAATGACAACACAAAACAAACGGAAAATTAAGCTTCGTTCTGCACTGTACACTTTACACACAGGAATTATATTTACACTAAAGTCAGATACAATGAACTGACAATAATTATCTTACATATGAGTATATATCACATCTTACTTTGAGAGCTAGTTGTAACATGTGCCTGATGAACTTCCGTATCCAGACTAGATGTTTGAACTCTGCTGCCAGCATCTCTACTGGGAGACACAAGCTACAACATGAACATGAACCCCAAAAGGGCATTAAGTATTAAGCACACTTCAATCAGCAACATTTTACTCTCCAATATTAGGAACACCAGTGTACTATTCATACCTGAACAACAGATTCTATTTACATGAAATGTAAACTTCCAATATGTAGACTCTATCAATACAGTAAGACAGTTCTGGTACAGAAAAAGACAAAACTATCCATGGAATGGTAACAAATGTAGCTCCATATTATACATGAAAAGGTAGCCACTGTGGCTCAATATAAGATCTTATCTATGTCATGCTTTTTTCTGTACATGTACCTTGTGCACGTTTAAAGCCTCCTGTCACTAGTATCACAAAATTTGAAGGCATGCGTACGTAACTTGGATAGAGGACATAATTATGGTCACAAGTACATTCCACAAAAAATATACAAACATATGGCAGTAATTATATTTACATATACCAAATATTTGATGTTACATAATTTAACAACACTGCTTAACCTGCAGACATGAGACAGCACTGAATAAGGTTAGATGAATAGCCAGTAAATTAAGACTTGTAACAAGACAGCCAGTAATCCGGCCAAAAATCGAAATGCTTACTTCCAGGACAGATGTCTAGAATGTTATCACTCACTTCACAAGCCTGCTCAGTGGTCATTTACTAATATTTTTTATTCTCCATGGTTACGTGTAAACAGACTAAAAAAATGAAGACTCCAATATAAAAAATGAGTATACTTCCTAGTTATTACAGTATATGAGAGATGGTACTTACAAATGTACTGTACTTAAAACTAGACATTAAGTAAGTTAGAGAAGCAGTAACATTCCAGACTTACATAAGGAGGTGCATAGCTCAAATCTTTATCAAGACACTGACTATTCTGCTGAGGATTTTCGTGGTTTTCCTCAGTCCCTCTGGGCAAATGCTTATGTATGAGGTAATAACAGTATCATAAAAGAGTACTATATAGCATATAGGCAAATAGTTGTGTTACTACAGTACAGACAGCATGTGTATCTGAATAGTATGCACACAGCTTAACAATGAAATGTGTAAAAACTTACACCTCCACATGGCCCATTTTGAGGACCAATAGGAACTGCTTCTTTAAGAGATACATTTCCCACTTCCTGAGTCCACTTCATGACCTCCTCCTGAAAAACAAAATAACACTCAGTTTTCTTACACTTATGATGGAAACACATATTTAAATTTCAGTAAGACTGTTATTTTGTTATCCTGAAGAAACTACACTGCAGCTGAGGGTAGGAAAGGGTTACATGAAATTAATGTTTGGACTTACAATAGATAAGTAGAGAAACAGGGAAAATTATATAATGAACAACATCTTCACACATAAATCTAGCACTTAAAGGTGATTAAATGAGGGGCCAGGATTTAAGAGCATCAATAAATAAAACACTTCCCAACCCACCCACAGATCCACTAGCCATATTTCTCAGCACAGCCCAACCTTCCAGACCTCTCATCCAAACAGTGACCTTGGTAATAAAACCTCCCTACCAGTCAACTAAGCCCTTCCAGCCCAAAGAAATGATCTGTAATGAGGTGTGATCTTTCAGCATGACAATGCAACTCCACACAGCACACATCAGACACAACAGCTGTTGCCACCAGTTCACTGTAAACTTCTTGATAAAAGAGGATTGGGCTACTAGATAAAAGAGGATTGGGCTACTAAAACACACTTGGGACACTGCCAGTTTCACAATAACAAGGAGTGAAAATGGCTGTTTGTGAATGCCCATGAATGCAAGAGACTAATTTCCATGGTTAACAGAATTGTTAAACTTGCACCAGGGTAGAACAAATGCATCAATGTGCTCAGAGTTTATGCTTAAAACTAGTGATACACCAATGGAATATATGAGCTACATTTAATGTTGTGATGACTTCTCATTCAATTTTTATGACATACAGAACCTTAGTACTTGAACCTCCTTCATATTTTTTCATGAAGACAAGCCAAATTCTATGATTATCTACAACTGTATAACTCAGCATTGTAATGTGATAGTTCCTGATTTCATGTTTAGTGCACTGTTTATGTTTGAATATGATTAAGTACTCATGTCTTTATTACTGCAATTGTTTCCTACACAACAGGGTATCCTTTTAGGGAATGTTCCTTTTTATCATACACACTGTATGTAAACATAAAATCATTCATTCATTATCGTCAGTGCTACAAGAACTTATAGTGCCTTCCAAGTCACGAACTGGTGCAACAGGAAAAATAAATACAAAAAAAATACTCACAAGAGATGGATGTAATATTTGAACTACTCATTTCAAAGGAATTGAATTACCATACACCAACCATTCCTTTAGCTTTAAACAAACAACTCCTTTGCAATCAATTCTTAGTGCTGTATAATAACCAAGAATATGACAATGTACGAAGTTCATAATTCACCTCTTTAATTGCCCAAACTCTCTTCTGATGAAGTTCTAACTGTTTCTGTATATTTTCTCATACCATATTTATGCAGTCGTTATCATCCTTGTATATTACAGCCACAAAACTGTTTGGAGTTTTAACCAATACTCTTCATTAACTTCAATGTTGTTTAGCTTCTCAAAATTGAGTCACCCCATTATCACATTTCTGCATCGCTTGTTTACTACCTGACAGTTTCTCACTAACATGTGCAACCATGAGACAGTGGCTAGTTTCACTGTCAACTCTTTTATACAATCAGATAACAATCACACTTGAACACCTCTAAAGACAATCACGACCTAACAAATCTAAATGACGATCTTTCAACCACATCTTGACATGCAAAGTTTATGGTGTAAGAGAGTATACTGTTCTAATCCACATCATTACTATTCCCATGGAAACTCTAACCCCAACTGCTCATTTGCAAATGTCTCCTTTTTCTCCTGTGGCACTGAAATCTCCCCCAAACTTTCATGCTTTACTTACAACATCACATGTTTACACAAAACTGTACCAATAAATAAATGTCTTAGATTGCTTCCTTTATAATTTTTATGTTTCATGTAGCCCACAGAAGTATTCTTCAGACAATATGTTCATAACCATGCTTGTTCCCTTCCAGTCTCTGACAGGAAGTTTCTTCTCTGATAACTCTATGAAACACAGAACTGAAGAAACCTTTACGAACAAAGAATCAATATTAATACCTATTAAAGAGTGTCTTTAGTACTATATGCCGAAGCAAGGCAACTTTTTTTGGACTGATAACCTGCATTTGCCAAGACTTCCTGTAATTGTTGCCATGCTGAGAGATATGACAAAAGGGAGACATGCATTCTAAATTCTTTTTCTCTTTTTTCCCCCCCTTGTATTAAATAGTTTGCATTTGTTACAGATAATTAATATGAGTTTCCTCAGGATCATGTACATATTCTAATAAAGGCAGGTTTATGTTTAATTTAGGTATTGGTGTACAAATGCACTATTTTGGAATGGATTTCTCTGCATCTCAGGCTTAGTGAACTTTATTCATCATTTACCTTGTCACCTTCATATTTTCTAAGCTGCTGATCTGTGTAACGTAACTTTTCTTTGAGTGCCTGAATCTCTTCCTCAAGAGGAATGACTAGTGATCGCAAAACTTCAGCATCCTCTTGTGCCTAAAAAAAAAATACCAAATGTTATTGAAATAGGTTAAATGTAAGTTACATTTTTGTTCTAATATGGCAAACTGAGTGAACAGCCAATGTTAAAATCTGTACTGTTGTAATTCTTACCAAAATTATGGATTAGATTATAAAATATTAATACTGTTTTCTAACCAATGCATGCATTATGGCATTAAACCTGAAACTAAAATTTGTTACAACTGCAGAAAAAAAAAGCTTTAACATAGACAAAACAGTGCCCAGACTTCAAACAAGTAAGAAGAATGATGCTGGTGACTTTACGATAATTCTTAATCCCTTAACGTCCAGTGGTATAACTCAACTAAAAAAAAAGCAGCCAGGCTTCATACTGCAAAAAGAAACTACAGATGGTAGAAAAATCATTCAGGATAAAAATGATCACCCACTGCCGTGGAAGATAACAAAAATGGCACAAATGGAGCAGATGAGATAACTGTAAATTAGGTGAAGTTCTGAAGGTTAATATCAAAGTGGGAAGAGTGCCAAACACTAACTGTTTTGCCACACTAAGTCACTGAAAGACAATTCAAGGTTAAGAGCTTCATAGAAAAGCAAAACAACTGGTAAAAGAGAAAACATTTTGTCAGCATGTGACCGAAAACCTGCAGAGAATATAGCATGTAAAAGATGTTCTTTTTGTAAAGAGATCTACAACAATAATGAAGTGTGCAAGCAATGCAAGGAATTAAAAAAAGATGGAAAATTATGAGAACAGATTCAGAATATATTGGTTCTGAGAAACTTGTTTGCTATGACAAGTTATCTGAACACAGATTTCCAGCAGAAAACTTAAATTTTTTATCTGTGCCCAAAACATTATGTTGAGCAGGAAGAAGTAGAATCCATCCAGTATATGTACGCACTATTCCAGAGAATGGTACATTAATAAGCGATGCTGAGTTTAAAAAAATTATAATCTAGATGACAATTTCCTTCACTATAATATAAAATATGTACAAAATTATGTGCAGTCCAACATAACCCCAATTGCTATCTTATCTACCTTTATATTCCAGAAACAGGATATTTTAAATCTCCCAATACTAGGGGGCTGGCAACCAGATTTTAACTCATGGGTAAAAGTTAACTAACTGAAAATGAGAGACTTTTATGAGGCAACATATACCTTATCGACATCTTCAACAACATGCTCTAAACTACTATAAATTTTGCAGTATCTGGGGGAAATAAACACTTGAATTAAAATACCCACAACAAAGAAAACAACAGAAAATTTAGGGGTTATATTTTAACATGACAGTAATGGTATTAATAAGGGGGGGGGGGGGGGAACCACCCACTGCCCCCTGGAGAGGAACAACAAATAAACTTTAAGCTCTTACCGTTATTTTTTCTTTTCCTACACAGGCCAA
>Ga0136643_10004531_pt1 | contig 19209 bp, 8 predicted proteins | sample TergutLab28metaG_FD_96883 | JGI IMG/M metagenome (GOLD analysis project Ga0136643, IMG submission 96883) | Labiotermes labralis P1 segment gut microbial communities from Petit-Saut dam, French Guiana - Lab288 P1 (version 3) (version 3) | ecosystem: Host-associated > Arthropoda: Insects >...
AGTTAGTTAGCTTCTTAGTTGGTTAGTTATTCAGCCAGTCAATCGGTCAATTAGTCGGTCAATAAGCCAGCCAGTCAGTCTGCATGCCTCATCTCCGAATCTGCCAACCGCATGTAAATGAAATTTAATTAAGAAGATCAATAATATTATTCAGTTTCAGTTCGCAGCTTCATAATATACATACAAAATTTATACAGAAAATCCAGTTTTGTCAGTTTTCTCAAAAACGTCCGATTGTACAAGAACCAGACAACGTAGCATAACATACAAAAAAATTTGCGAAAATTTTGAGCAGGAAATCCTACATAACAGTAAAAACATTTTGAAAAGTGTTTAATATGTAATATGTAATAATATTATAATGGCATTATTTGATACAAGATTTCAAGTTCCCACAGAGAACAGCTGAGAATGTTTTTCTCATACGCGAAATTGCGTCCCTGAAATATAGTGCAACTTGAAAGGTCTGGACACACTAAGAGATCGTCACAACATCACGTCTCTGAAGGCCTGATTATTGCATCGTTCTTCGGTGGTTGCTAAGAGGGATACATTTTAGAGTGGATATTATTATGCATCAATTAACTACAATTTACGGTAGCTGCCATGCTACTATTACAAAAAATCTGTGACATTACAAGAAACGTATCGACGTACATCTATACGATCTTACGCAATGTAGAAAATGTTGCTACCAATCACAGCTGTCTTGTAACTATCAGCAGAAATATCCAATGTCTTATGACAATGAAAACTACAGAATATTTTTCAGCCTATAAAAAAAGTGAAACGTTTGTGACCCAAAGCAAAATGGGCTGTATTATAAAATATGCAGACAGGAGTAGGAATATACCAACATTTTAGCCTAAATCCACGGTTTTAAATGTCAACCAACAACTACGAAATACTTAATGAGACAAATAGTCATTTCTGACTTCAGTTGTACAAATCTCTTATACTACTTGAATAAGTGGATAATATGAATTGCGTAACAAATTTTGATTAAATTTCAATACAGCCAGTAATACATTTTGTGACATGAATTCAAAGCCTTTTAATGGCTTTCTGTAAACTATAATCTATACTATAAAACAATACAAATGACAATATGTTTTGCGTAATTATTTCAAGTGTTTTACCTCGAATTTTAACACAGTCTCTAAACATATTTGTGGGATATACAATAAAGCATACATAGTCTTACGTAAACCAGGTTTCATTACGTATCAGTAAATGATGACAACCGTAACGGCCCTAGCTGCTTTACTGAAAGTCCCAAATTTCGAATTCTGAAAAACAAGGAAAGAAATCTGAAAAACTTTACACTTTGATATTAAGTTACAGAAATATGTTTGGCAGTAACCTCGACATAAGATGCTGACTTTAAGGTACAGAAGGGTGTTTTACAGTGGCCTCAAGACAAGTCGTGCAGATAGGTTAAAGAAGTATGCTTTATAGTAACTTCCAGACAAGGCGCTTTCCCTTCATACAGTTAAAACGCCTGCAAACAAATTAATAAACGGGAAAGCACATTTATAATACGCTGCACAAGTTCATATATGAAATTTATTGGGTTAATATAAACAGAAGTATCAATGATGTTAGGGATATTCGACGAAAACGGAAGCACCGTTGCAGTAATTGTGCTAACAGTAGCAAGCCAAGAAATATATGTTGTTATTACTTTTGTCATGAAAAAAAACAACACTTTGAAGTGTACTGCTAATATGCACGTATTAAATATCCGTAAAAAGTCTATAACATGGGAACTCTGATATAATCTGTTCAACCTTAGAGACGAAAATGATAGGTTGTACCGAAACGTCTTTAATAAAATAACATTCTACACTGCGTAAAATCCCTAAATATCTCAGATGTCAACCAAACACGATTTTAATGTCACTGAAAAGTGAATTTTTTCTTCACAGTCTCCATTACGAAAATTAGTTATTGGTGTACGCTCTAAGAAACACACAAAATAAAAAATAACTTTTGTGAGAAAAGTACCGGTATAATAACCTTTTAAATCCTACTGGTTACTTGAAGCACCATCAGTTTAACATTCAACAACTGTACGCTCTGCCCACACTGTATTTATGTGTTTTGTATTTATCTGAGAACAAACAGCGACTTGTGCCACTTACAGCATAAACTAATTGCTTTTTATAACCGAGAAGAAAAGTGTTTACAGCGCGGTACGGACTGGGCATACAACTAGAGCGGTCTGCGCTTCGTCTGTAAAGGGTTAAATTAACTTACATTTTGGGATATCGTACGCTAACATTAACATTTTAAAGCATACTTGTTACTTGATGCACCACCAGTTTAACATTCAACAACTGTACGCTCTGCCCACACTGTATTTATGTGTGTTGTATTTATCTCAGAACAAACAGCGACTTGTGCCACTTACAGTATAAACTGATTGGTTTTATAACCGAGATGAAAAGTGTTTACAGCGCGATACGGACTGGGGCTTTAAATAAAGCGGTCTGCGCTTCGTCTTTAAAGGGTTAAAATTGAAAATATTGAGAACTTGAATCTAAATGACTGTTGTCACTTCTCTTCTCGCAGGTTCAAGAAATACAATTACTCTCAGGTACTCTTGTTTCTCATATTCTTCAATATCTGCCTATATTGTATATTATTGCAAGTGTCGTGCATTAAATTTTACGCCTAAAGAATTTTTAATTCATTTCACGTTCCTACAGAACTACTTTCTGGAAAAAACACCCTAGAGCCTCTAATTTCTATGTGAGGAAAGGTTTACATTTAAGCTGTCACGTATTTCTGCTTGACCACAGTAATCATCCAGCCACCCGAAAGATTAACAACCTGTCCTGGAGAAGCAGGTATCGTGTTCTGGGAGGAAGTCTGTACACAAACAACGTTTCACGTGACATTCGAGGGCGTTACCTGAAACTGCACTGAACAGAACTGAACTGAACCATATAAATGCCAGCTTGAAGGACTGGAAGAAGGTTTACAAGGCTCACATTTTAAGGCAAGCTGGTGTGCATAATCTGCTTTCTTGAGATAAATTTATAGATTTGTTGACGCCTAATGGCAAGCTAATCATAGATGGTAGTCTGGTCATGAAGGATTTAAATTCAAGACTATCTCATTTCACAAAACAAACAAAAGGCGAAATGTGTACGCAGAATAAAAGAAGCTCTTTTAAACTGTATATTTCACATTGGTCCCTGCATTTATTCAATGACCATAAAAATAATGCAGGCTAAAAATAACACGCATTGTCCTAATATTGTGTGTACTGAGAGGCACATAAAAATAACTCGCATTGCCCAAATAAGGACAAAATGTATATAGACTTAAGGATTTAAGTACAAAAAATGTTTCTGTTAATTACTATCAAATACAAGACATTTCGGAAAACTTCTGTTGTCGAGAGACAACGATTACTGAAAAACAAATTCTTAAATATAGGGGCAGCCTAATATTAAATTACTTCGAACAAATACAAAAAAGTGTATTTCACACAAAACATATTAAACATAAGGTGTGCGTTTCATTCTTCTCTACAACTCTTATTTAAAGCATCATTTTCGACCAATGACGGGTTAAGTACCGTTTAACAATAAGCCTAAAATACAAGTAATGTGTTCTCCCTGTTCCTAATTTTAAACAAAGTAGTACGTGTATATGAGGAATAATTTTATTATCGTTTTAGGCGCGTTCGCGAAATTGCGAAAAGCGACTATAAGCTTCGTTATATCTGTCCGCCTGTCTCTCCGTCTATCCGCATGGAACAACTCAGTTTCCACTGAACGGATTTTCATGAAAACTTAAGTATTTTTAAAAAATCTGTCGAGAATATTCAAGCTTGATTGAAAGGGGACAAGAATAACGGGTACTTTACATGAAGACCGATGTACATTTTTTATCATATCTCGCCCAACCCTTCTTAGAATGGGAAATGTTTCAGAAAAAAAGTTGCTGAGAAAAAGAAAACTCACATTTTACGTTTAATAACTTTTCTTTCGAAAAACGTTCAGTTTATGAGATAATGTGGAAAAATAATGTACAGCCGGACAGAGCACAGATGACAATATAGCGTATGCGCATTGCATGCTGGATACCCAAGGCTACAAACACACACTCAGAATATTCAATACTTAATGCTTTTCCAATTCAACGATTGTTGCACGAACGCGCCTGAATGTTACGTTATACGCATATTGCCTCTCTGGTTGAAGAATACAGTCAATCTGAGTTAAATCAGTTCTCACATGAAAAAGAACAGTTCTTCCTTCCTTTACAAAGACCATTCGGCGAATGCTGTGTAAAGATATATATCCTGTTCATTGCAATTATCACACAGAAAACACAAAGAATCTACTTAGAAAGAGTGCAGAATTCTTGATGTTAAAGTTACCCATAATTTGATTCTATGAGGATACATTAAACGAATCTCAACTTATTTTATGCGTACAAAGAGACGGACGATGGAAAGAGCATAATCGCCGCTCAGGGCTCTTGCGACGGCACCTCAGATGCGTGAATAATTATAAGACAACTGTACCCATATTATTGTTCATAATATGCATAACAGAAAATTTCTGATTACTGTACTGGTTCATTGACAATGCACCAGTACAATGCCAACAACTGATAGTAATCAATGGCCCACAGCATTTCAAATTTCTTTCCAATAACTTTGATAATTGCGTCTCTATTTATACAACAAAGTGCGTTAATTCTTGCGTTGGCATATGGACATGAAGCAATCAGCGAACAAGCCCGCGGCATTTCGAATGTTCTGTATAACAAGAATCAAAAATTCAAATGAGCTAATCTGATGACTGGAAAAACCTGTTCCATAGAAAATAATATACGTGATTTCGTTATAACCTTCTCATATTAGGTACAGTAGGTGAGGTTGCTCATAAGAAGTCGCTTTGTGTACAGACGTTAGCAATATCTCTTTGTGAAGAAGCAATAGGAGGGACAAAGTAATGTTGATAAACTCTGTCCTCGAACCTAGAATTACTTTTTAGTTTGTAGGAAGTAAAACATAGTATAACAAGTTTTCCTAGTTAGTTTCCATGCCCACAGCACATCAGTTCCGAGTGCCAACTTTCAAGCACCGCTTGAACCCATTTTATTTCAACCCGGATGACTAACGTTGAATCCATGCAAGCAATTTCTGTACTTCAACGACACAAAAAAAAATGAAAAATTAACAACTTGAAACTTCAATGGCCTTTTCCACTCCCTTTTCCCAGTCTGGAACCATATTTGAATAGTTTTCATCTTTTATTATATTCTGCACAGCAACCGCGATGTGTGTTTATTTTTTATGTCCCAGGGCGGTAGGCTCAACGTGCGACAAATATTCGATCCATTTCCACATTTTCTCATTCAAGTTCATTGTGTTTCAACACGCTCGCCAACAGACAAACTGAAAAATGAGTATTGAATTGTGTCCCGGAGCAACGGCATGCAAGCTTGAACACTGTTCATTGATACCAAATGAAGGCCCGCAGGGGAAATAGCATGCTTTTACTTTCTCGCTTCCTAAAGTTTACTAAACTGTATGAATACAGGGTGGGCAGGCGATTTTTTTTTTGGTTTTAATGAGATTGCACAGAAAATATGAACAATGCGTCAGTAGTAAGCATACTATCCAGTCTGACATTGCAAATAAAAGAAAACTCTTGTGTTATTGTATGTGAGTTTTGGATTTTGAGGGAAAAAAAGAAAACGCCTGGCAGCAATGATTATTATTATTATTATGATAACATTTTATAGCGAGGTTTGAGAAAGCGTGTTACTACCATGTTTACTACACTTCTATATAATCTAGGGAGTTTAAGACTCTCAGTTTAATAGGTTTCCCTTTAAAGATTATGACAATGATAATGATTATGGTGACCTGTTATAGCAACAACAGTAACAACTGCAATATATTTGTAACTATTCTTCACAGCCACGTGTAAAAATATCCCGGTCTTAAAGCAATGCCAAAAGCACAATTCAAACCCTGCGCAAGGAAAGCCTGTTTCTCTACCGCAGTTTCTTCCTAAGCGATATAATTGTGGTTACGTGTTTTAGCACATATATTTTACCCTCACCAGTCAGTGCTTCACAGAAATGAAATTCAAATTGCCTTATTATATTACATATATGTCTTATTTTGCATGAAAACATCTGAATGCGGCACACAGCACGCAGACGATGCACACATTACTTAACCAGAATAGCACTATACCATTGGAAAAGGCGTTGTAAATTGTAGACAAGTGAAGTGTTACTGTTAGGAGGAAAATAACGGTAGGCGTAGACAGGCAACTGTCTCCAGTTTTACACACATTATTTAACTTTGGGAGCTCGGAGATTATAGTCGGTACAGCGAGTAGTCTACGGACTTCGACACCCAAGAAATCGTGTTTCGATTCCTGCCACGGATGAGAAATTTCTTCTCACATATTTTCCAGACAGGGTTTTTACCAGCGCATGCAGAGGATAGAACAAGCTGTTTCTCCGCGAGTAAAGCGGAAGAGGCGTGAAACTAAACACTCAAATTAATGCTGCTGTTCAGAATAAATGTTCGAACTATAGGGTAATTAAAATTTGTATTAAATATCGCTCAAATATTTAGAGAGGATACATTTAGAAAGCTGAATTTTGCGACAAATTATAAAAATGTAAACGGTCAATTACATTTTAAGGTACTAATTAAAGCGGGCGAATATTTTAGTGTCCGGTTCCCTATTTTCTATCGATAAAATATAAATTTAACACAGGTAAAAATTAAAACAGGCATCTTACACTTACGTAAAGTGACGTAATCGTAACGTGACTACTCTTCCGTCTTCAGGTGGACGCACCTAATCCGTTGGACCCTTTAGATCCAGCCATTCCCAGTCAATGGGTACCAAAGAAACACTCATCTTTTTTAGATCAGCGCCTGAGAACAGACCACGTCCCCGGGTTGTAACAGGAACAAAGGCACAGGAAAACTAAAAACAACCACAAGTCTAAAAAAAAATAGAGCCGGGAACACACCACAAATTAAAATAATACAAACCATAAAAAGAGTAATGAGCTCAGACCGATCAGACCACAGACACAACACACAGAACCATAACACACACATTTAAAATTCTAACACCACTGCCACCGTCCATAAGGACGTCGTGAAACGTCAAGTGGTCAAACGTATTGTTCAGACAGGTCCTTCCTGATCCAAGGATACAAGATGGGAGGAATTTCAGTGCTTTAATACATTTCGTTGAAACATTCAATACCGCAATCCATTCCGTAACTTGCATGTTACATTATCGAGTAATGCGGAGTACTGTTTACTTTTAAATCATTCCCTTTAATTTTTTTTGAGAGCCCAATTCAATCTTGTTGTACACTGATCGGTATGCATAGGTATACATGTCAACGGTAGGGGCTCTGACAATGGCGTATAACGTAGGGCCTCAGTCTCCTTTTTATGGACCTTAATACATTCCTACAAGAAGGTAAAAGATTCAAATAAATAAAACACATATATTATATTTTTTTAACGAAATAAAAGTGCCTCGCATACAGGTACATTAAAATTTTTCTAAGACATAGAAGTTGTGCTTAAAAGGTTATCTAAAGGCTTATGTAAAGTCACTTGAAATTAGCCACGGCCAACTGAATTTGCAAGGAAAGAAGTCGTAATACCTTGGCTGCAAAATCCTACATAAATTTAAATAAATGAACTCATGAACTACTGGTTAATAGTGATTAAGGCCCTTCACATACATGGCCCTGAACTATTACTCTTCATTTTTACGATAAATTAGCATTGTTTTTTACCTACTGTATAATCGGTACATGAAGTTTAAGTCCTTTATTAGGTGTCAAAATTGTACATTTGGAGACAAGAGAGATCTGTTTAAAATTATTAATTTAGTTTATGGTGAAAGGGAAATTGTAAGAAGTCTGTATAACAGCTTACAGGGACACGCAGTTTATGGTGGGTATAGCGAGCTAGCAGGATCGCTGTTTGTCAGTATCAAAATGGATGGCTGAGAGAACTTTTGGAACCATTTACATTGTAAACTTTGACAGCTTTTGTACATCTTAAATTTGGCTAGGAAGATTTACAATATTAGGCAAGCTTGAACATTAAAAGAAAACAGTAAGACGTGTGAAAGAGTTCACACGGATGACGACAATGAAACAACGTTACATAAATGGGAGCCAATGGAGTTAAAGTATTCAAAATTTTTACTTTAGGACCTATTAGGAAGTAGTGAAATGTAACGGTTAGCCAATCAGGAATAGTAAGAATATTTAAGGGGGGATGAATTTGGAGCTGTACGAGGTTTGAAAACCTAACGCAAGGAAGAGTCTGTTTTATACCCTGAAGGTGACAAGTTGTGTGCGTGATACCGAGGCTAGTGGTGGATACATTTCTCAAAGGCGCATCCATACATCCAACACATCTGTTCATTCAAACAATCGTGAAATAATATAAATAATATTAATAGTGTCCAGTTATTTATAAAATTACTGTTCCACCACTTAGAACACTTAAATTCCCTCGGACAAAGACATGCAAACCGACCGAAGAGCCGAGTGGGTTGTAACTGCACTTATCCTAAGCTATCTATGCCCGTGCATATACAAAACCCACAACAAATACTGAAACAAAAATTCAGGGGAATTCTGCTACTTGTATGTTTTGTTAATTTTCACTTTTTCGGTTAATTCATGTTTTAATGAATGAGAATTAAAGCCGCTCGAAACATCGTCCAAATTCTACCGTAGATAATTTTAAAGAAACAGTATAGGTAATTCGGGTTCGATTTTATTGAATGGACATAATTAATTCAAGAATGTTAAAATATTTTTCGAAACAGGCTACAAATTCTAAATAATCAGAAAATAAGATAACAAAATGTTTATAAATGTAAAACAGGAGATGCCTTCGAATATGTAGGGAAGCCTAATTATAAAAAACAAAAAATAGTAGCAAGGAAATGAAAAATTTGATACGGCTGAACTCAGCTACATCTAATATTTCGGAGCCATATAAAACATCATTTCAAGGGTGACCCGTTGCTAGCCGTGTGCGAGCTGCTCTGCTCACGTTACAATCGATACCTCGAAAATCGTGACGTTTTGCAGTTTGAGAAATGAAGACAATACGAACGTTCTACCACTACCACTGAAATTAGAGTTGTTGATATAAATCACGATCTGACCCAAGTCATGAGGCTATAAATTCAGTATCAAGAGCCCATGTTAACTCTATTATTAGAATTCACATCAGCTTCCTCTTCGTGTGGGATTTATGATTCCGTTCTGTAGAATTTAGACAGCACCGGTGTTCGTTCCAACCCAAAGTTCATACGCAGAATCTAATTCCCTTTCGGAGGTTAGGACTCTAAATTTTTAATTAAGAAGATTAATTCGGTAAACTCTTCCAGAATAATGACTCGAATGAAATTTTATGAAACTACTTCTGTTCGTGCTTAACATATTGCTGGTTTCTCATTCCAGCATGGTCTTAGTTTCGTATATAGATATAAAATAATATTAAAGATCTACTTCCGTCTGTCGGTTTGTCCGTCTGTATGTCCCTCTGTCCGCTCCACAAATACGTTAGGAACATAAATGTTCCATACAGTACTGAAGGGAGTTTTATAAAATTGAATTTTGAAAATATATATCTGAAGAGAAAAAGGGCTGGTATTTTTTATTTTGGTATATTAAGCATACGCATAGGGACAAAGCGAAATTCTGAGATGAGGAATACGGAAGCTGCATTTAATGTAGGATATACGTTCGTGCAAATTTATTTCTTAAATTTCTCCGAAATTAAGGTAAATGTCTGAAATACAACGAAGGTAAACGGTTAGAAACTTTACAATCCATCGGGTGTATAAATCATTTTTAAATTGCAGTTTAGATTGAAGAGCGAATTAAACTTTGCAAACAAATCCAGAACAGTAACTTAAAATATAGATAGTCCAGCTGCCTTTTTCCCACTTGTTGTTTTGCACATGACGAATGTGTTTCGGTTCGTATGTTCTCGCCATCATATGCGTCTCCTGCAAACTGTGTGGCTCTCACGGATTCCCTTTCTTGCGCGGTGTGGTATGGCTCGATGTGTCTATTCACCGTATTTAAAAGTCATATTCTCCTGTAAGATTGCCACTGATCTAGTAGTATACGTATATATTTACATTGTACAGACACTTGTCTGTAGTTAAAGAAGTGACGAATAGCGCATCAAACAAAGCAGTATGCTATTACCAAACTGTACACGTACAACAGAGCAGTGTATGTGCAGTGCAACTACATAGATATACTAGATCATAGGGGAAATCTCACAGTACAATATGGCCTGTAAATATAGCGAGCAGATACATAGTGCCGTACCCCACCGTGCAATAAATTTAATTCCAAGGAACCCAATTTTTGCACGACACACGGGTGATGACGCAAACGTCGGAACGCTTTTGTCAAGAGCAACAGAACAAGTGTGGTAAATGCTGCTGGACTTTCTGTATCATAAGTTATAAGGTTAGCTTCACGCATCGCTCAAGATAAAATTAATCACACTATGACATGTGAAGTGTCAAGTGGATTTTTATCCACTTGACACTTGGGCAGCGCAATTCAAAGAGCCCTCTGCTCCATCTCCAGTACGGAAACTATAGGTAGAGGTCAGTACATAGTGCCATTCACTGGCGCATCTGTATCTGGACCGACGGGCGACAAGAACTCATTTTAATAAATTCATTCACTGTAGAGAATTGTTCATGTTATTGATGGCAGCGGGCTTTTCCCCTTTCACATTCAGTGACTAGAGTTATTCGTTTATTGATGACTTGAGTCACTCCTGCAGCTAAATGACGCAATCACACACACACACACACACACACACACACACACATATATATATATTTTAATTTTATGTAATTCCAGCTTATTTACATTAACAATATATTACGACGTTCTTCCACTGTCAGATTCCCTGTTCAAGCAAATGTACTTTAAAATGATTAACTCCTTCTCACTTTCTTCCCTGCATAACGTTCCATATTCCTACTTTCTTCAATTTCTTCTTCTGGTAGTAAGATTATTTCTTATGCCCATACATTTAGCCTTTAACAGTCGATACATATTTCAGAACTGAACAATTATTTCTCTTCATCAATATTGTCAGTATTATTTTAACAATTATAGAAGCCTTAATTTGTACAAAATACCAAAATTAATTCTAAATCCGAAAAAAAATCGGCAGCCGTCTCTGAGGTAAATAAATAAGAATTTTTGTATATGTGCATTTTAAAAAGAATTGAATTTTGGGGGGGAAATCTGACAAAAGGTGTCCATGTGTCAATGCTTATGAATTACGTCGTTCATAAGACAGAAATTTTCGTAATCCACGACACGGAGTTTTACAGAGGCAGAAGGAACTTGACCAATTCTCAACAGACTAACACTGAAGCATGTTATGTGTTTACGAAAATATAAGAAAAACATTTTTTGTGGACATAAAATTTTAACAGAAACTGTGTTTTTAACCCAACTGCCTACTAAAGCAGGAATCTCAGTTTGACGAATTGTGTGGCTTACGAATAACTGCTGACTCGTGAGCGATATTCTTTGAGGGACACTAAAAAATCAATGCTTCACTATGTGTGTATATATATATATATATATATATATATAAAATTCATTTGAAATATTCTTGAATGACGGCTCGGTTAAATAAGCAATGTAAATATATACATACAAATAAATTTCATCGGCTAAGGTCAATACTACAACACCGACTGAAACACAGATGCCTCTCGTTTGTTTCATAATGACAGATTTCTTTGCAAATTCACTGTTACTTCTGTACGTTTCTGTAACTAGACATGACTTGCTACAAGCGGACAAAAAAGTTTCAACACTTAGGCCTTCATACGCTTATTTACGTAGTTACTGACTGCTTGTACAAACTTTTAACACAAACTGAAACTTTACTGACAACAAAATGTTTTACGCGTTTTAATGACTATGTATATATACTCAAGTAATTTTAAACATTTCCATTATTTTCAGGGCGAAATATACCAATTGCTGTTCATACAGAATGGCACCTCCTAATGATGAGCAGTAAGCCTGTTCGAAACATGTAGAGGTTAATTACTGAAATAATTTGAAAGTAAATAAAGCATCCTGTTGGTTCTTATTGTACAGATATATCACGATGCACTGTCCACAAAACATTAAATTTCTACAAACTACTATTTAAAACAAATGTCACGCATGTGAATACAGAAGATGGAGGTGTATCTTCACTCATTCATAACTTCTACGCCACACGAAGGTGGGTACAACCTTCAAGTTCCAGTCGTGTTGCCGCGAGTATTTTTTCTATATGGTAATGTGTAGTCCACAAGACCTGGGCTGTACATGCTTTCGTGCTCAGCATTCGACCCACTGTCTTCCAGCCGAAAGTCAATAACTTTACTGACTGATGTACCTTAGCTTATTCACAGTATCAATGTAAATTAGTTTCGTTTTAACCTCTATATACCCAGTGCCTTTATATCCCGAGAATAGAGCTTGGAGTTCCTGTTAGGCGACTCATTAAAACAGAAGTTTCAACTGTAAGAGTCTAACAAAAATCCCCAGATTCTTCTTTATTTCTCCATGTAATTGTTAAAGATACCCTATGGGCATCTCGTACACTCTAATATCATCCTGCAAGACGTCTCATACTTCTCTGGGAAGTTATTTATAGTTCTGCTGCCAAATATTTTTGTCCGTGAATTCGTTTTTTTTTGTCCCAGAAAATAGCAAATACACTACCTTTAAATCTTCCCTACGGGTGCGTCGCCAACTTATAGGAAAGTGGATGATTACTTCATCCACAGAGTGTTACAAATTCCATTTCAAACTCATTACGTATGGCTATTAAACGACGACCCTTGGAACAAAGCTTCTGAATTTGATCTTTGATCACAAAAGGAAGTAAACAAGCAAACTATTTATAGATGAACCTATCTCCAGTCGCGTGCCAAATTCGGCTACATTACTTGAACGTACTGTCGAAGTATTACGCTTTTATAAATGGAGTTTCTAATTTACCGTATTCATGTTTGATAAGCAAGTTCCAGCAATGAAAAAAACATTCAGTTTATTCTGAAACTGAAGAAAACTGATATGGAAACCTTAAAATTCCTAAGACAGGTATATGGAGAAGAAGGTAGAATTGCTTAAAACATTCTCACATAATGACTTCAGGAGAGGTTTCGACGTTTGCAAGGCTTGTAGTAAGCAGCGTGTAGCTTAGGATGGAGATTATGTGAAAGGGATAAAGTATAAATAAAACATTATTAGTAATGCACCGACAACTTTCAATTTTGCAACACCTACCCAAAATCAAAACCTTTCAGATTATATGTGGTAGGCAGTCAGAACTGGTAGCAACATATACGAGGGAGAGTCAAATGAAAACCTTAAAAATTAACACACAATTATATTAAAATATATACGGTTTTCATTTGACTCACCCTCGCATAAGCGGGAAAAAGGTAGTTCATAAATAAAAAGGAATACGAGTTCGTTCAAATAACAAAAACATAAAAATGTTGCTCCCAGATATTAAAAAAGTGCATTTTTGGAAAGAGCGTAACAGCATTAATGGTCGAAATATTTCAACTTTTAATGCAGTTCCATTCAGCTGTCTCCTGACAAGACACAGCAGAAAATTCAGCTTGCAGATTTTTTATTATTTATACCTTTATTAGCAATCAGAAAACATCACTACACCGTTTTCTATGAGCTAATGCGCTGTCCCATTTGGCGGTGGTCTAGGAGGCGTCCTGCGACTCTACCTTAGTGTATCTCGTCAAACGTCCATCTTCGTTTTAAACTCCTGTTATTTGGCGGGTGCACTAGTGGTTCCATGAGAGGGTTTGAGTGCGAGTCCAGGGCCGTGCGATGGGTAACTGTCCGTTCCCTGAAAACCGTGTGAACATGCGGGATGTGTAGGTCGGAATGAAGGGTGTGATTTGAGACATACCATGGGGCATTGGTTATAGATCTGAGTAGTTTGGATTGGTATCGCTGGATGACAGCTATGTTGGACTTAGAAGCACATCCCCATAATTCTATTCCATACGTCCACACTGGTTTTAGCACTGTTTTACGAGATAGATGAGAAGCTTGTTTTCCAACGATAGGGGGGGGGGGGCGGATGTTTTCCAATGAGCCAGTTTATCTCGCGGGTTTTGGGATCGAGTTGCTTGCGTTTCGTTGTCACATGGTTCTTCCAGGTTAGGCGTTTATCAAAGTGAAGTCCGAGGTAGCTTGCAGATATGAACAGAAATTAAACACCAATGCTTACGTCACATCGCCGACGTTAGAACACTGAACGCAACGCCGCCTTCCTGCTGGCAGAAGTCTGAAAATCGCATGAAGTGTCAGCATTTGGAAATGAAGTTTCTTGATTTACCTACCAACTACAAGTCACGAGCCCGATCGCTGTCAAGATGGACCCAGGTAACAGTAAATGAAGGGGAAAGCTTTAACGAAAATGGCCCTGCGCACTGCTGCACAGTATGTTAAGAAATACGGAGTTATTCAAAATGATTGTCTGGGTTTTAACAACTTGTCATACACAATACACCTGAGATAGGAGTATATGTTTTTTTATTTAATAGAACAACACTCCGAGTTTTTGTTACATACCTCAGAGGTGCTCCGTATATACACCCTTTGTGATTCTGCAAACATCAACACGATAATCGAGTTCGTTCCGAACTGTTTGTAGCATGTCAGCGGTGATTATCGATTATCGTGTTGATGTTTGTAGTATCACAAAGGGTGCATATATAGAGCACCTGTAAGGTATGTAAGAAAAATTAAATAAAAAAATACATATACTCCTATCTCAAGTGTATTGTGTACGACAAGTTGTTAAAACCCCGACAATCATTTTGAATAACCCTGTAGTATCCGTGGTCAGTTATTTTTAAAGCCATTTTTAAAGCAATCTTAATATTTAATAACAAAGCCTTGTACTTCTACAATTCATATGCCTGTATTCAGGTGTAGTACTTTAACTCTTCGGTAGATACTAATTCTTGCCACAGATGTAGTCTGCCTACAGAAGCCCTATACAGTAACAGAAACACAGCTCAGCGAATTTTGTGACGTGACTACCACAGTAACAAGGGGAAAACCAGTCGCAAGAACAAGTCATATTCATGGACAATTAACAAATCAAACGAGTTTCTTAATTTCGTCCAGGATCACGCATAGCATGTGAGTTTATGGGTGACTTTGCGGAAAACAACTATTAGCTTTTTTTTAGTTCCGTCCGCCGCCCGTCCGCCTCCCGTCCGTCCGAATAAAAGTTCTCGAATCCCACGCGAAGGATTTGTGCGAAAATTGATATAGGGAGATTTTTTACTAAGGTTCGGAGTCATATCCCTATTTTTTTACTTTATCAGATTGTTATCAGACATTTTGTAACGACAGTAGCGCAAATCTATGACTACATTTGTTAATAAAGTCAACACGGTTGCCAAGGTTGTTACGATATTTACTGAAGTCACTATTGATTTCTGGTAACCTCGATAACCAACGATACAGAAGTTCCTATGCATACTACGTTCACGTTTGTTACCGTTTTTTTTAACGAGGTTATGTACTTGCCCATTTCTACTAAGCGTGCGTGTGCTCCTATATTTACAACGGTTAACAAATTTAAAATATTAATTTTTAGGCGCTTTCGCAAAATTGCGAAGTAGGGGCTATCAGCTTCGTCATCTCTCTCCGTGCTGGACAGATGATCACGAAACTTGATATTTTCATTTTTTCGAAAATTTTATTTTATTAAATTGTCACAAGTATAACGGGTACTTTATATGCAGACCTATGCACATTCATGATAGTATCTCAGAATGAGAAACGTTTCGGACAAAAGTTGCATACAAAATCAAAACCCGCATTTTATTTTCAAAAAATATTTACCCGAAAATCGTGTCCTTTATGAGATAATGTGGAAAAATACGGCAGTGACCACAGGTGTCAATATTATACGGCGCATGCGCTTGACATGCCGACAGCTAAAGCTGCAATCACACTCAGAATACATAATAATTATTGCTTTTCTACGATAAAAATTCTTCGCGAACACGTCTCAATGTCATGACATACGTAAATTGTTTCTCTTGTCATAGTTACCCTACTTGGTCAGGATCTTTGAGTTCTTCAGGCATTTGCTACCCTACGTTCTTTCCCTTTGAAGACTGTGTGACGACATAATTCAGAGACTTAAATAAATTAGTGATTTTGTAAAGGCGGTATTACTCTGTGACACATCAAGTGCGTGGCGATCACTTTGAACAAAAGGGGCCTCTCTTCCGTTAGACTGCCTACTGAAGATCGGAAGTAACCATGCAACACTGACGCATTTGCTACGCAGACAGGATTCTTGCAATAACACACAAATCTTGATAAAGCTATATTATTTCCACTTTATTCCAGCAGCTTAGACGTTTTTAATCTTTTGGCGGCGGAATTATTTTTTTTTTATTTTAGCACACCCTGTATATAAAATGTGAATAATACAGGAACCAAATACGTTAGAATTATGAAACAAACTGCATTTTGAAGATAAAAAGACGGAGAGTATATACCATGTTTCAAATATTCAGTACCTATATCTGTTGAATAAATATATAAAATGCAACTTTAGAAGTTAGCGGTGCGGTACGACCACTGTAGTTGACATTAGGCGTCAAAAGGTTAAAAAGTTTCTCACACACGAGTTAGCTTAAGCAGTTCGTGTTACAGGCAATGACACAGAATTACAAAGGCTTTCCACTGCAGCCATTGTCTTAATTTTGACGTCGTTACCAACAAACCTTCTGGCTTTTTTTTTTTTATTCTGGTGTCATTATTGTTAGAAATCGCAAGTTAACAGGGTTGCTATAGCTACAAATCCGCGCCGTCTATCCTGCAGCTTTTGTCTCTCTTTAGTTCCCTCTCCCATCTGCTGTACTCTTAAACCCCCTACTAGAACTTGCCTACAGCCTTACGCCTGTTCATTTATTCATTCCTTCATCTCAGACTTTCCTACGCATCATTTGCAAGTGATTATGCTGTGTTTTATAGTAATGAGAACAGACAACTCGTATCTTCTTCCGACCTCAGGTTAAGACAGATCGGATCTTGTGCTTTACGAACAAGCATCTTAAAAATGTAAGATATTAATGCGTCTTCTTCTTGTTCCTTATTCTCTTCTTCCTCCTACCCTTCCACCCCAGTCAATATCATCTTTCCCTTCCTTTCTGCATTCACCTCCTCCAGTTTTTCCTTCATAATCATCATCACTTGTTCTCGTTCTCCCTTCCTATAAGTATTTCCCTCAAAGCCTTTTCCTTTTTCACGCCTTCGAAGCATCTTCCCATTGCTTCATTCAATATCCTCTTTATCCTTTTATTGATGCTATAGCTAGAATCAAGTCCGGGGATCGCCAATTCATGAATATTATTTAAATGCTATTTGATGAAATGTATAACCCTAGCGTGTTCATCTCAGTGCTGCTTTAGTCAAATGACAGTGCTAGGGAAATACAGTCTACAGTACAAAATGTCAAGTTTAATTTCATTTCTTTCAGATACGTCTTGATATTATCCTTGCATTTACACCTGCGAGCTTCTTCCTTCAGATTATCCATACAAAACTGCTGATTACATACTCCCATACAAACACGATCAAACACACACAGATACGTACACTGTATTATGAAGGAATATCAAGCATACTTATTTCTTATAACCATAAATACTTGACTGTGCAATTCCAGTCCGAAAAATCGAAAATTAATTCTGTCTTGTCAAAAATGTCTATGAAAGTTCTGAGTTCATCATACAATAGTCCATGAAGGCCCAGAGCGGGAGTAGAGGTATAGCTCTACTCTTTTTTTAACTTCGGCGCTTGGTGGGAGTGAGTGGTCAACGTCACGCCCCAGGCGCTATACACTCCGGGAAAGACCCAGTATCCATTTGATAGGAGGCTGGGTGGGCCCCAGGGTAGGTCTGAACCGTTGCGGGAAAGTTCGCCCCCCCCCCCTCTCTGGACCGTCCAGCCTTTACCAGATCGCTATACCAACTACGCTATCCGGGCCCTCTTTAAGAAACTATCGAAAAATGTGTTTAAAATCAGCAGAGTTACTTCTAGGCTGAATAGTTTTCGGCCACTCTACATGATTCAGAATGCCTAGATTTTGAAAAATTTTACTCTTTTCCGATCCCTGCCTTTGTAGACGACGAATACAACTGTATGCATCATATAACCAAAATCTGGCAAGAAATTTGTAAGTAGTAACAAGTAAAAATATTTCGAATCTATCCAAAATATATACATAAACAAAAAAGGCACTTCAGTATTTATGGCATACTTTATGCACAATATTCTCACCAATAGTTTCTACCGGTATTCCGGCCATCTTCAGGGTGATATTGTTATTACAAGAATACAAACGTACAAGTGTGGTTAACTAAGTCACCGTCACCCCATAGCAATTAAAATCATAATTTCGGTCAAAATTACGTAAGCCACATACATACATGTTTGAAACCTACGCGGCTATAGAATTCAATGAAATTTTCTCGGGCATTAGGACGTGAAGGTTTTCCGACATTTCAGGGACTGACTCCGTCCCCATCTTCAGGGTGTGGAAGATGAGGACGAAGTTAGTACCGAAAAGTCGGAAAACCTTCACTCCTTATGCGGCCGTCTGCCCGCGAAAAATTCATTGGATATAAGTATATGTTAACAATGAAGAATTATTCAAATCTTGGCAGTTAAAATTGTTTAGTCTCCAGAGTGATGACTGACGCAGTAATGTGGTGAGTTTTAATCCAGCGTGTAGGTGATGTGCTGACGGTATGGTATATTGTTTCAAACTAGTATACCACACCGTTTGATACGCATGGTAGGGCCATAGGTTGTAAACGGCGATATGTCCAAACATACACTTCTATATTCCCGATCCTATGAGTTGACATACTGAAGAAGTTTTCATTATTCATTTAGTTCAACGATTATGAAAGAGACCTGAAGCTTACAATAGACAAACTTTGACGTTTTGCTGACCGTCCTCTCTCAACCTGTGCACGAGACGGCCACCTATAGGTGTGATGATACCAGAGGCTGTGTAATGCAATTCTGACCTCCTGA
>Ga0136643_10004535_pt1 | contig 19207 bp, 20 predicted proteins | sample TergutLab28metaG_FD_96883 | JGI IMG/M metagenome (GOLD analysis project Ga0136643, IMG submission 96883) | Labiotermes labralis P1 segment gut microbial communities from Petit-Saut dam, French Guiana - Lab288 P1 (version 3) (version 3) | ecosystem: Host-associated > Arthropoda: Insects >...
ACGTTGTGGTTTGGCTTGGGTGGTGTGGTATCCGGATACCACACCACCCCAGCCAAACCACAACGTAACACCAACACACATCGAACCAGAGCAATACAACCCATGAAATAACTCATCAAATAAGTCACAAGCTCCTGAGGATGGATATATTAACATCTGAAACATGTTGAGCAGTAAATAATGAAATAATGAAGTAAGTGACATCAAGTTGGTCTCTCTTTATTCAACTTGTTTTATGTTTTCATAATTTTTTTTTCAGGATGGCGATGGTGAACAAGCAGTGGCTGTTGTGACTGGTGATGCAGCACACACCATGGAGCAAGCAGTGGCGCTTCATACGGGTGAGAGCGATGAGGATGGTATTTTAGCAGGCCAACATATCATACCAGACTCACGTAAGAACATGAAGTCTGTCTGCATTAAAAGTTGTTGTGCAAATTTTATTTTTGTCTGTGGGCTTATTAGAACCACTACTTTACCTTTTTGTGTCTTATTATGTAAATGTTTTTTAAAAAAAAAGAATTGTGTAATATCGTTTCTTGTAAGTTCTTCAAAATTGCCCTCACATTTGTTCTTAAATACATTGAAGATTATATGTTACCTGTTCCCTTTTGAGAACATGAAAGTTTGCACTGGGCAGGATCTTGCAGATATGATGGATGTTCTAACATAAGATTATTAAAGTGTGTATTACATAATATGCTTTAAATAGTTAAAGAAGTTGTTTCTGCACAAATGAAATTATATAATTGATAATTTCAAATTAATTTCTTAAGCAAGTAGTGACGTATGAAATACAAACTGAAAGAATCTCAGTCGAACTTCACAGTAATTGTAATGCTACAATTGGTGTGGCCATGGTATGTGATCATTATGTGGTGTCATGTGCCAAAATTATGGTTGAGCAGTAACAATTTGCAGCAGAGAAACAGCATGAACCTCGGATCAGGTTTTTGGGGATGTTATGCCATCTTGGCTGGCAAGTGCTAGTAAACATGACATAACATTCCAGAAGGCTTGAATCATTCATCTTTAAAAGTTGTGTTAGTAGCTTCAGGAAGTAGATCAGATTCTTACCAAATTTTTAGTTTATTTGTAGTCTTACAAAACTCACTTTATGGTATAAAGGTGCTGCTTTTGAGGCACCTTTCCCTCCTCTTATGTTAGGTCCCTCACCATTGTCAGTAAAAATTGTCATTGTGATAATTTTGAACCACAAGAAACATGGATGATAAAACTGTTGAGAATGATAAGGTCCAGGAGATGGGAAAAATAGCATCTTTCTCCATTTGCAAGTCTGTTTGCTAATAGATAAAAGTTCATCATGCAGTGAGATTTCTTCACATATCCCATGTGTCAAATATAGCCCTGTATTATGGTAGGTTTCACAGCTTTTCCATGCTTTTCACAGAAATTACCCTTCAGTGGCATAGAATGCATGTTCGTCAATATGTGTACATTTCGTTTGTCCTTCCATACCATGGCTGTCAGATTACCTTTAACTTTAGTCTTTAGATCACCCCTCTTCAATTTTTTTATGTCCAAAATTCTTTGGCATCCATATTCTATTTGGTCTTTATTTATTTATTTTGTTTAGTTTGTTGTCTTAGTATGTACATCCTAAAATAACACTGGAAAAGAAAAGAAATTGTCCATGTACAACTTGTGTCCCAAATGTTCAATCCTTGCAGCAAGTCCTGTTACAGTTGCATGTGTAGTTGTCATGGAAGGAGTCACATGTTTCCTGTCTTTTTCTAAATACACAGTAATATTGTAAGTATATCCCTTAGAATCGCATAGCTTGTAGAGCTTTAACCCAAACCGCTTGTGTTTCTTTGGTGTATACTGTTCGAAGATGACTGTACCTTTGAGGAGCACAATGATTTCATAAACTGCTGAATGTTTGGCCAGACTGTTATGTGTAGCATATGAATCACTGAGCTTGTCAGATATAACTCTCATTTTCAACAGTTGGTCATAATTTTCATCTGTCCTGTGAGGTTTATTATTATTGTCATTTAAATGTAAAAATCTAAGTGTATAATAGAATGTGTCTTATTTCATAGTGTTTCCATAAAAGGCTGTGAAATACTCTTCATGTGTCCACCAGTAATCTTTCAGCATGCCCCTCTGATTGTGTCCCATCTGCACAATAATTGCCAAAAACAAACTCATTTCCTGAACAGTCACATCAGGCAGTGGGGACTGTACTTCATCCAGTGTGTCCAGATACTGGTGATAATGTCTATTTGTCTCTTCCGCTGCCAGTTGTATAATTTCAAAAAAGAAGAGCACAAATATGCTCAGTGGGGAAGAGTCATTATTTATGTGGGAAGAGTCATTATTTATGTGGGGTTCCTCTGTTTGTCGTGACCCACTGGGACTTCTGTAAACTTGTGGACTAAGGGTATGGTAGGACAGTTTGTATTGATGGTCCACTTTGTGAAGTTTATGTTAGTAGTTTCATTGTCACTCTGAGTAGAAGTGTCTTCATCTTCTGATGAATGTGTGTGTCAGAGTCCTGTTCTGATACCAGTTCCAGATGTCTCAGTTTGTAAGGTTTCTTGTAGCCATACCGCTAAACTCACTTTGACCCAACTTGGCACACACCAAGCCCATCACCTCCTGACCGATAGTGAGTGATTGAAGCCTCTGCATTACCTGGCCTGTCCCATGTTATTGCTGTAATATGGAAGGGACTCAAGTGTTGAGTTGAAGATAGACATAAGCATGAACTTTCATTTCAAAGGAGTCAGGAATAAATCCATAAAAGAGAATAAAGGACATTTGTCTCTGGTCCCATATTGCACTAAACATAGAAATAAACATCTGTATGCATTCCATTTCTCTCCCACTGACTGCATTTGAACTCATTCTGCCTACCACACAGATAAGCCAACACTACCACTGAAACATGAAACTTCGTTATGAGATCGAAACCTAAACAGTATCTGAAGAAATACAATGATGTGTACATTCAGCTCCAAATTTTGTAGCACAGGGTCTCCTCTCACCACAGGAACTATTTAAAAAGAATGAATCTAGAAAATGAAACTTAGAGTGAAAAATAAACACAATAAAAAATTACCTTTCAATGAAGATTTGTAAAAATAGGTAGATTTTCTTCAAACTTATGGAACTGGTAGATGGATTCCTTCTTGAACATGTACTTTTTATTTCAAGTTTCTGTCTTTCAAAATGTATGAAATACAGTGGATACTATCAGCAGGTACAAAAAAACAGGCATTTAAAGGGAAAAATACCCCAGCCATCAGCAGCTGCTTTGGGTTTTAATCTGTGGTACTCTAAAGGTGAAGTAAACGAGTCACAAATAAAAGTGATGATCAGAAAGAATTGCAAAATAGAGTTGAAAAACAACTATATGTGTGATGTATGTCATGTACTTCAGGTACTAGTGACAGCCTCTTGTGAGCATGGCCACATGCATCTAGCGTATGTAAAAGGTGTGGAATTTTCTGACTAGCTTAGCAACAGTTGGCTTTCCAAGAAGGAGGATTTTGTTGCATGGCATCCAACCCTTTTAGTTCCAGGTAGGTTATCTGTCAGCCACCAGTACTCTTGCACTTTTTGCCAACTGGTGCTCTATCACCCACCTTTTTAACTGCAACGAAACTTCCTTCTCATCCACAAGATTTCAGCAACAGTCACGTCATTGGAATAGCTTGACTCATTATGTATTTCAGCATTGCTCTGTTTCGGCTGGTTATGACTTATCCATACAGCCTGGCAGTAAGAGGGTTCGTTAGTACTTGCAGTTGTGTACCTCATGCCATAGAGTGCCACTATTCGGTTTTAAAGTAGTGCACTCACTTACTCACTTGTTGTGTTTGAATCTGTTAAACATGCGCTTATCAGAGGATTCAGATCTTCTAGGATATTTCACTGCGTTGCTGAGCTAGTGATTCCAGACATTTTGAAGGACTGTAGTGCCTTCATATTCTTGGGTCAAGGAGGCTAGGTCTCCTTAGATTGTACCGCTAAAGATGCAGGTATTATTGTCTGTATTTTTATCCTTGGAAACCACCTGTGTCATGTCATAAACCACAAGACCACACTCAAAATAAGTTGGGTTGTATTTCAAAGGTTAACAGATGGACATAGCTCAAGTCTTCAGCATCATTCGTGTGATCCTCCCCCAGCATCCTGTCCTTCAGATTCCTAACTATGTTGAATCCATTTTTCAACTTAAGGACTTACCTCTGTTTGGAATGTTTGCTTTCCTTCTTCTTCAGTTTGCTGCCCCTTATTCACAAGTAGGGATCTGTGTTTTCCCTCCTTTTCCTCCATGATCCCATCATCATATTTTCTGCTACAGCTGGATTCATGCTATGCTGTCTTCACTCCAGCTGTCTGGCCTCTGAGTCCTGTGTCACGTCTTGTGACACCCATACCTCCCATTTTGCTATAGAACCTTTCTCAGGTACCTCTGCCTCCTCATCCTTGTAAGGTTTCCTCTTCAGGCTGCTGACCTCTCCAGAACTGTGTTACATGATTGTTCCTCTGGACCCCTTTTTCATATACAAAGTAAAAGGCATTATTCACCTTTAATCTGCTTAATGCCTATCCCCGACCTGTAAGTATCTTCCATGTTCCCAAGGAAATATAGTTACCATATTCTTCAAACTGCTGTGACACTGACTGCCACCTACTGAAAACATGAACATATTGTTAGAAAAGCATTACAGCAAGTGTATCAGCTCTGGCAGGTTTTATGTTCTGCAACCAGCTTATGTGACTGACAGGCAATAGCAGTGGGGTTAAATTAAGCTTTAGAAGGAAATAAAACCTGCATACTTATGAACATGCATTTTGTTTTAAATATTTTTGTTCAAGATAGTTCTGTCATTATTTTTTCTTTGAAATGGTGTATCTTTCTTTCAGATCTTGCAGATGAAGATGTTATTGAAACACTGAGGAACAGTAGAAAACTGTCTAGGAAAGATGCCTTGGCCATAAGAAAAAGGATGGAGACTGAAAAGGACATGCAGAATTGTTTTGGGTTTGATGTAAGTACAGGGTGTTTCTTTTTTCGTGTTTCTGAGCATTGCAGCTTTATCACATAGAAAGCCAGCATCTGCCACATCCCATGACAGCTCCCATACTCAGGGACACAATAAAGGAACACTCTTTACCTTGCTAATGAAATGTCTGTGGAGTATTAGCCTTATATTTTTTTCTCTGCTTTTCTGTTTTTAATATCCTTCAGAAGACATCAGAACGCAAAGATTCTGTGGACTGATAATGCTGCTTAACCCTTGTAATTAGTGGGAAAGCGCACCTGTCTAACGATAAAATCTTCTCAGGCAGACAGCCACATCAGTTTGAATTCATAATCTAACCATTTGAAGACCTCCAATTTTTGCATCACATGAGTATTAGCCCTCGACTTTGGTTCTTAACTGTCAATGTGTTGTTGCCCCAAGAGTATTTTATTACCTTCATCACTCCTATACACAAATAGTGTGGCTTGTATTTGTGCATTTGGAAGGCCATTGAATAATATTTGTTTTTGATATCATCATCATCATCATCAGTATTAAGGACTTTTACCCACAAGGAATTTATTACCATGATGTTTAATAGCATTTAGCCACACGTTTTGCAGGTTTGGACAAAGATGTAGGTTGGTGTGCTGTCACAAGCAACACGAGTGCTGATATCACCAACCATTGTCCAGATAACTTGCAAGTGCCATCTGTTCCATATCATTTATTCTTATAAGGATCAGACATTTTGGACAGATTTTGAAATATCAACATAAATGCCAAAGCATATTGCTTTGGCTTTTAGCCCAGGTACACGGTGCATTTCGTTGAGGCACTGCGCTACAAGCTGGAAGGTCACGGGTTTGATTTCCAGTGGGTTCACTGGGATTGTTTATTTACTTCATCCTTCTGGCTGCCCTTTGGCCCTGAGGGCTCCAGGAGGTTGAGGCTGCCAGATTTCCAGACATTTGGTCCATGAAACTGATAAGGTTGTCAGTCCTTGGCACTCACTGCCTTTACCCCCCTAGGAAATATTCTTGGTACTCATTTCTGTTGGGGGCTGAGTCAACCCCAGGGCCATTGTGCAACTGGAAGGATTAAGTGAGTAAACAGAAATGAGTACCAGGGGTATTTCCTGGGGGTAAAGGTGGCCGGTGCATAGGGATGACAACCTTGCCACCTTCATGTGCCAATTGTCTAGAAATTCTGGGAACCTTAAGGGCTTGTTCAGCCCTGTACAGAGATAGCTAGCTTTTAGTTCAAATGCCTAAGAACAATAATGAACACAGAATTGTTTGTATTTCAAGATATAGTTGGCCCAAATTGTGATATGTAAATTAGATTTTTACGAGTACAGGCAGTTGTGTTTTTCTATATTCTGAGTGTAGAGACTCCATGTATTACTTCCACCATGTAACAAGAGACTGTTTACACACACACACTCATTGTGTATAAAATTTATAGAAAAAAATCATAAAATTATATTTATAATGCCTGTAGCATTTTACTGTATGTATTGATAACAGGCTTACTTTTCTAGGTTTATTTTATGGAGCAACGGTGGTGGAATTTATCATGTGTTTAACAACTACATGCCTCATTTTATTGTGTACTGATAGCCTACTAGACTAACTTTCAGCTGTTCCATAAACTGTGCTGGAATGTCTCCACTCCAGGAGCAGCCGTTTTGTCTGTTCATGCAGTCACTGCTCGATCAGAAGCAGCAGAATTTGCGATCAAACAGTATGCCGATCACCGATCGTTGACAGAGCGTACAGTACTGGAACACTTCAAATCTCATGTAGATTCGTATTAATTTTATAAGCATAGTAACTAAAGGTGACTGCTGCATGATCATTTGGTGTTTTTAAACATTGTTACACGAGTAAGTCTTGTGGATTGGTTGCCTCCCCATGTCCCAGTAGTAGTTTTGTTATGTGTCCCTCTCATGTGTTCTTCTATATACAGTATTCCCTCTAGATGTGCTGCATTTCTGTGCGTGGAAATGTTGGTAACGATAACCTTTACTAACAGCAAGTACTTTGGGCTGGTAAAAAATAGAGCAGGAGACAGAGAGGGGAAGTTGCAAACAGTAATTCCCACCATTTGTAAGACTTCTTTCCATAGCCATGGTATGGATTTTTTACATATTGTTGCTTCAGACACTACGTACATTTGTGCAGGCAGTTTTTATTCCTTTTACTTACAGTGTTTAGCATCATACTTCACAGCACGGTAACATATCACTTATTGGTTTGGCTGCTGCTTCATGTGTTTTTACTACTTTTCTAGGATGAAGGAGACGACGTAGATGATGATGATGAAGCCACGAAAACGACAATCCAGTTGCTAGAAGCCATTCACTAGTATAGTCATTGGATTTGAGGTCTCTCTCCATGTGTTAGGTTTATGGGATTTCTAATACAAATTAAATCAACTTCTGGTGTTCGTGCAGTGTACATTGGTGGTATGATGCTCATCAGAATTGTGCAACGATGCAGTTAGTGCAGTTGTGCATGTTCCCATCGTGTCACTCTGTGAGTGGTGCAGTGCTGTGGATTTGTTTTTCTGATTACCAATCATCCATTTTATCTGATGAGTGGGTAACAATCCAGACCCAATTTTTCTACCTTCATTAAAATATTTCTCCGACTTGGTGTTTGATGCCAGTTGAAAGAAAGTGGTAAACTTAATTCCAGTGGCTCATAGTGAAGAAATGTACAAAGCATGTAACTGTCAGTAGACATTCTGGACTTAGTTATATCCTTACATGTAACAGAATTTACAGTACATGCACAGTGACTTCAGCCTCAAAATTTTAGTGTGAGTGATTGTACGGTGGCATGGAATGCATGTAAGTGTCAAAGATATGGTGTAGCCAGTTATTGGCAGTAGGGTCATTGTCCTGAACAATTCACGAGTGAGTGTGATGTGTCTGGTTTTAGTCTGTCATGTTACAGGTTTCAGGTGCACTTCCATCTGTATCAAGTTGCTGTTATGTGTTCCAGTTGTCACAGAAATTTTTATAGTGAATGAGCGTAATATATACAATCTGCTAATGGCAGTGCTGCATGATCAGACGTCTTTAATATGGTGTTTACAGATGATTGTTCAGTACAACAATTTTTTATTGCTGATTTATAAAATTGTTGGGAGTTGTCACCCAAGTTTTACTGAAAATATTTATGAGATTGCATATTCCTGAAATGATGACAGAATTTGATTTTGAAAGATAATTTCTTTCTTCTGTAATTTTCCTGTGCAGTAGAAGTAATTCTGTACAGAGTACCCAAAGTAAATGCCAGAAACTTGTCATTTCAGTATATTATAATTAGAGTAGTGTCTTTTCCTGTACTTTTATATTTGACTTTCAACCCAGACTGCTAGTCTTTTCATAGTACAACAGCATGGAACGGTCATTTCACTACGTAAGAACATTTGAGCATTATTCATAGAAGGGTGATTTATCAGTACTTTAGAGTTGTCCATAAAGAAACAGTGTGATTGTTATGACATTGAAAGTTGGCTTCAACTTTCCACACTCAGTTGAGTTCAAGAGGTTGGAGCCACTTCAGGATAACTTGCACTCTTGACTTCAGATTAATTACATTTTAATTTGTTTTGGTTTATTTTTTCTTGTTGTATTCTTCCTTTTGGGGTGATTCGCCACTGTGTGAATTTTTCAGTGCTGACATTTTGGAACACTGTCTATTCCATTTCAGAGGTCATCCTGTGACCGACAGTGTTCCGAAACGTCGGCAGATAAAATTCAGACACGGGGTATCGCCCAAAAGAAAGAATATAACATTCACAACACGGTGCAAGTTTGAAATAAAGAATTATTTTTTTCTTCTTCCCTTTTGTGTATGGAGGATGTTCCTTTGAAAACTTGTGAGGTTGGAGCAACAGAAAGAATGCAACATTTTTTAAGATAATACTTTTGTTAAATATAAACTGACAACATGGTAGCCATGCAGAAACTTTCTTGATCTTGTTTTATGGTAATGACTAATGAATTTTCGGAGCCAGGCATGTGAAATGAGCACAGGTGGATAATAAGCATGCCTACTCACCGTACCTTGTATGAACAGTTATGAATGTGGTGATGAAGCAAGGCTTTGAAGTTTTATCCGTTCAATTTAAAATATGCAGAGTCTGTACATAAGTAATAACTTATTCATTAAAATAGAATAAAACTCTGATAATACTAATAGATCTGTTGAATTAAAAAATTTGGAGTAAGTAAATGAGCCCTGAGTTGTGCCTGGAACTTCTGGTTGTTTGTCTGCAGGTATGTATAGTCCAATTTTCTCACTGGTATTGCAGCTTTTTGTATAAGGCATTTCTGCTCAGGATACATGCTGAAACATGTGCAAGCCCTGATGTAAAGTTTCCATTTACTTGATCCAGTTGTAACCAAAATTACAATGGGTTGACAAATTTCGGTAAAAATTCCAAGGTATAAAATTTAATGAAAGTCGGTTTACTGATTCTCAAGTTGTCACATGCTTTAAGACAAGGCTAGGCCAATGTGTAGATTTTTGTAGTATGTTAAAAATTAACCAAAACTTTTATTACAGAACATAAAAGGTATATTTCTAGTACTGGTGTCACCTGAAATATTAAATTATTTAAATTTTCCTAGGCCTATGTGGGTGACTGGTTCAAAACATTAAAATTTCTTGTCCTGCCTTCTGTCCAGTGCCAACACGTTTATATGTGACATTTACCATAGATTTCTCATGTTAGAATGGTGGTAGTGGAACTTAAATTTTCTTAAAGTACTTTTGTATATCTTATCCCATGAGTGTTTGATTAAACATGACTGTTAGGAAGGTTATTACACTATTGCCTCCATATTTCAGTACGTCTATTGGTACACCAGCAATAATGTATTAATTTGAAGAGTATACATATTGTTTAAGTGATGATCAAAATTGGTAGTCGAAAAGTAAGGGCATTGTACAGTATTTCCACCCATGTTCACTTTTTCTCAAAGTTGTTGGCTGCATGACATAATGTACATTTTTCTGTGAATTTGAAATGTTTTTCTCACATCATCAATTTGTGCTCACTATCAAGATCTTTACAGTCTGTAGGAAAAAAAAGTGTAGAGGTTAAGATGCAGGCACTCTGTATAACAGGTCACTGATACTAGTATAGAAGTCTTTTGCATTTTCTAATGTTTGTGATAGATTAGTGGTAGTTTACAGTTGGCAGTACTGGTTATGGGGTTGGTTCATGGTGAGGGTATAGAAGTTTTGGTTGTTGAATAGTGAGTTATGACAAAAGCTAGGATGAAGTGGGAAATGTAGGAATGTTTGTGTTGGTGCAGAATGCAGGTGGCATGATGGAGTTTTAGTGTATGAAAATTCCACAGACATGTACCCAAAAGTTCAGTTGTAGATCAAATGGGGCAAGATGTGGAGTAGGTTATATGATTGGGTTCTTGACAGATGTGTTAAACCTTAACAGAAGAAAGGCTGCTGACCATAGTGCCTACTGCAGGTTTGAAGTTAGCCATGTTGTCATTCTAATAAATTTTTATAAATATATAAATAGTAACCAAGATGAAAGCTATCCAAAACCATGTACTTTATTTTATCAATCTGTATTGTTGGTATATGGATCATGAAGACATAAGGCCGGACATCACCTCCACCATGCAAATGTTTCATAACCATCAGGATATGAAGTTACTGTGTTAAGTAAATCAAAATCAGATCAAGGGCAAGAGGTGAGCTTACCTAGAGGACAAGTGGTTCAGTTGATTATATATTTCACTCATGACTGTGCCATTGCTGACAAGCACAATGCAGGCTAGGAGCCAAGCATCTACAAGGTGTGTCTGTTGGTCAGCTTTGAGGTCAAATATGTGGTCAAATTAACTTCACAGTTCAGATTCCACCAACAACACTCACAGTGCACAGTGTTCTGTTGCAGTCATATTGGATTTTCAAACATAAGATCACACCTTGCTGTAGGTACTGTCTCAAATAGAAGAGCAAATATAAGTCAGGAGATGTGTGTGTAATTTATCATTTGTGGGTTCAAGTGTTTGTGACCATTGCAAGATAATTGTTCATGCAGCATGTAACAGGAAAATGGTGTTAAATTAATTTGAAAGGGCCTTTTTGAAAGTCTTGTTTATTGCTCAATTTGTTCTATGTAATTAAAATTCAGGGATAATATTTCTGCTGTAAATCAGTTTACTTCACTATAACAATGCGGATTTTATAATTTTGTCGTCAATACAGGCTGATGGACATGTGTTCAAGAAACTTCACATACGTCATCAAGCTGCTGCCAACATTTCACATATTCCATTACACTTACAAGGTAAAGAAACATTACTTTTCAGTTAAATTTTCTGTAGTGCATAGTGATTTGTGGGGGACCGCGGTAGTACACTGGTTAAGGTACTGTGCTACAAATCAAAAGGTTGCCGGTTCGATTCCAGATGGTGTCCCTGGAATTTTTCATTGACATAATCCTTCCGATCGCACTATGGCCCTGGAGTCGACTCAGCCTCTAACAGAAATGAGTACCAGGAGTATTTCATGGGAGTAAAAAGCGGCTGGTGCTTAAGGCTGACAACCTTACCACCATCCTGTGCCATTGTTACGTAATCTGGGAACCTTAACTTCCTGGAACCCTCTGGGCCAGTAACGGGACTGCTTTAACTTTACCTTTACATAGTGATTTGTACAGTGACCACACAAGTTCTGTCACCGATTATAATTTATTTCATGAAACAGCATTTTACTGCGAATGTATTATGTCAGGTGCCTGATTATTACCCAGTGTTCGTTAGCGAGGACGTGGCGGATGTCAGCGATGGTTTCTTGCATCGATGCCAGCAGGATTTTTTTTTAAAGTTATACACAGTACGTATTGTGTGAAGTGACCAGAACGTTTCAGTGATCAGTGCTGTAAAATATAATGACATAGTTGTCGATTAATTTAAGTAGTGAGCGGAATCTACAGCCGATCTCTGTTAACAAATCAGACCCAACACGCACTACTAAAGAAATAGTCTGGGGTAAGTCAGCAACTGTAACCCCTTACTTTTCGTCTGCAGCTTCTATATGTGACAGGCGTATTTTGTGACTAGTAAAGAATTTTCTCCTCTCTTTACGGAAAATATTTACGGTGAATTCTGATTAAATTTAATTATCTGTTATGAAAGAGTGACGTACATCAAAATCCCAAGGACATGCAAGTGCAACATAACCTTGCGTCTCGTTACTGTCTCTTACATTTTCTTGTCCAATTCTTAGATTAATCCTTCAGGTTTTATTTCAAGGACATATACCCTTCTTTCGTATAAATGAATGTGTTCTGAGCTCAGTCTACGCAGTGCAAGCATAATACCCGCATGCACAAACTCTTCAGTTGGCAGCATTGCTGTTCAACAGAAAAATTGTACGTTTGTTGCTCTGAGATAGATCAGGCGTTGCAGTGACTAGGCTGTACTTGATATACGAACGGGGTTCTTGTCATGTCAAGAACAAGCATTTTTCTCATCGGGAAACTTTTCCACGTTGGTTAAAGCGGCCGTGCCGTGTGCTCTCTTCTCACCACCGCCAAGTGCCGAAGTTAAGAATGCGTGGCGTTGTACCTCATCCTCCCCCATACATCTTCATGGCGTGATGTGTAATTAATCTCAGAGTTAGCTTTACCTCTTCATTGTTTGGCCTAGGATTGTGTCTATACAGGTGACGTTTGATAAAGTGTAAATGTGTTAAGAAGTTGCGATATTTGAGGTTCTAGCAGCGGTGTTGCCTTTGCTGAATATTCGCGTCTACTAGGACGTTGCGCCACATTCATTGATAAACAGTTATCGACGTTCGAAGAGTCATAGCGCCTTTATCTTCCGATCTTAGTAATTAACCAATTTAAAGCACAAAATCTTGTTTTATAATAAGTTTATTATATACCTCTAAATGTTTCGAGCACTGTTGTGCTCATCATCAGGAGGTCAAAATTGTATTATACAGCATCTGGTATCGTCACACCTGTAGGTGGCCGTCCGGTGCACAGTCCTCTTTCAATCTGCGCACGGGACGGCCACCTACAGGTGTGATGATACCAGATGCTGTATAATACAATTTTGACCTCCTCATGATGAGCACAATAGTGCTCGAAACATTTAGAGGCCTATAATAAACTTATTATAAAACAAGATTTTGTGCATTGAGTTGGTTAATTACTAAGATTATACTGAGATGCACGGTCAGCAAAACATCAAAATTTATCTTCAGAGTCAAGCAATGCAAGAATTTATTCGCGAACGGTTTTGTTGCGCTTTGAATTACCCAACACATTGCCTGTAAATGTTTTTATTTTTCGGTGTAATAAGTTAATACCTCCATCGTTCATGTTTTTTTTTTTATCTGTGGTAAAGTTCACCCTAGGACAGGCCATGAAGGACCAGAGGTATAGCTCTACTCTTTCTTTAACCTTGGCGCTAAATGGGGTGGGTGGTCAAGACCACGCTTCGGCCGCTTTATCCCAGGTAAAGAGACCCGGTACCCATTCCACAAGACCCTGTGTGGGTCCCAGGGTCGGTATTGACGGGTGCGGAAAATCTTGCCCCCAGCTGGATTCGATCTCCGGACCGTTCCAAACCTCGTAGGGTCGAGTTTTTCTGTACCCGTCCAGATCGATCCTGATGCTCACCCAGCCTGACCTACAATGGGTATCAGGGTCCTTAGATGTTGACCTTTCACCCTCATCTAGCGTTGAGATTAAACACGAGTACAGCTACTTCTGCTCCCCTTCTGTGCCAGTCATGGCACGTTATGACGCGACTTTTATCTTTACTTTATTGAATGAATTTTAATAATTGCGACGCCTTATGCATTTACCATCTCGATTGACGACAATTGACTGTTTCAAGTATTTCTATAAAATGTGCTTTCGTAAAGACTTTCGAAGCAATTGATATGGAAAGGTATGAAGTGCACATTCAGATTTCTCCTGAAGGAAGTGCGAAAGACGAAATATTTTCAGAAAATTTTAACCGATGTCTAATGATGGAGTTAATCCCAGATCCATTTGTGTGTGTGTGTGTGTGTGTGTGTGTGTGTGTGTGTGTGTGTGTGTGCTGGCTTTTTGCAGTAGGAAAAGTAAATGATCTGAAAAAATCAGGTTTCCATCATCCTTACTTTTCGAGCAGTTTTCATGCTTCCCGATACTTCCCCTTTCATGTTGTATAGATTGTTTGGGTGTGGTACGCTTTGGCATCCCTCGGCTTCACCCCTTATATCGTTTCCATTATGTTGATGGACTTCTCCCCCGTGCCGACTACATGCCTTTGACCTGGCGTGTTTTAAAGTGGAAGTGTGATTATGAAAACACAATAAGACCCTGTATATTTAATAACACAATAGAATTGATTAATGTTTCCAGTCTTTCGAAATTGACAACTTACATTTATGACATACCTACCCCCATTACATCTGATAAAGTAGTAATAATAATATCAGGCGGCCATAACAGTAGATATAATACATTTTATTACGTTCAGAATTAACTCCAAGTTCATCCAATACACGAAGTTATTTGTAGACCATATACGGTTTGTAACAATACAGACACTATCGTCGCGCCTTTAAAAATCACCTCGTATTGGCGTCTTCTTAAGTGTAGATTCAACGTGGAGGCATTGTGTTTCTGTGCGATTTTTGAGGTCTGACGGGGGTCTTAACAGTGTTCTGAGATGTGGTGTGTCGTTGGCAGGAGGACACAAAGTTTTGGAAGAATTTGGTGCCTCCATCTTCAGGGGGATCCTGGAAATGTATTGGTGGTAGAAAACACCTGCATTAACATTGTACAGCCGTCTGTTGCTTGCTGACTCATTTGGACAAGTGAACATATGATTCTGTAATTAGAATATATTTAACGTTATAATGCTAACATGAACAAGCACTATGACTGCGAGCAAGGGTACTAGTATTTCTCCAAAATGTTGGTAGTCAGATACCAGGCGTCCTTTTCAAGTTTCTGTCAGAAACTGAGACTTATACAATGTCGTTAGTGAATAACTAATTGCAAAAGATGTGTAAGGAGGTTGTCTTGGCATAATTTGAGGTACTTTACCGGCATTTACCTGTAGGGACTAAAGAAAATCACGAAAAACACCTCAGTCACAATAACTTGTCTCCGGACCGGGATTTGAACTCGTGACCTCCTGCGTATTCTCCCTTCAGCAGCGATATTCGGTAACCGAGAGGACCTCTTGGCCGTCTCATCCTGAAATCACGAATGTTGTCTAATTTTGAGATAAAAGTCTCAAATGTTTTGAGCTTCGTGTGAGAGGATAATTTCAAATTTTATGTTACTGTGGGCTACACATCTCAATTGATACGTTACTGTGAGATAAAAGTCTCGAATATTACCTTATTATCAGATACAAGTCTCAGATATTGTTACCTTCCTGTGAGATACGTATCTCAAGTATTGTTAGCTCAGCGTGCGATAGAAATGTCAAATATATCTTACTGTGAGATAGAAATCTCAGGTGTTATCTTATTGTGAGCTACAAATCTGAGATACTGTTAGTTTATTGCGAGATAAGAATCTAAAATATTGCTAGCCTATGGTGAGATGCAAATCTCAAATTTGTTATCTTATTTTGAGATGGATATCTCGGATGTTATTGTGAGATACAAATCTCAAATATTGCTTGTCTCATTGGGAGATAGAAATATCAGACGTTGTCTTATTGTGAGTTACAAATCCCAAATATTTTTAGATTATGTTGAGATATAAATCTCGAATGTTATCTTATTGTGGGTTGGAAATATCAGATGTTATTTTGCGATACAAATCTCAAATATTGTCAGCTTATTGTAAGATACAAACTGTATGGTAGAAGTGCGTTCAACAAATCAAACTAGTCCCATATCTCGCTTCGTATTCAGCTATGTGATACTGATGTGATCGCAGTGAGAATTTCTGTTCACGTTAATTTGTGAAGCAGGTGCATTAGCACCTTCCATATCTGCTAATTACACAATCATATGTTCACTTGTACGAATGATTCAGCAAACAGTAAGGGCTGTACCGTGTTATACGTCGTATAGACGCTTTCTACTGCCAAGCCAGCGAGCTATATGTAGCTAATCTGGAGAAATGAAACTTCCGGTGGCAGGCAAGGTTATGTATTGTGAACACACGGGATTTGCGGTGCCCTGATTCCCAGGGTCGGCATAAAAAGTGGTCAGTTTTCGCAGAGCCGGCGACAGGTCCAGCGCGTATCACTGGTGCAGGTACAGGTACATGGACCATGAAGAAGTGCACATTATGTTAATGCGCGTTGGACAAGATTAATACCTTATGGGTTAAATAGAGTTGCGTGGACGCGGGTGCCTGAACCCTGCCAGGAATGCACAGACACCTAGTCTATTTACACACCGACAATTGAAGGCTCTGCCAGCAATGCACATTGAAATAATTCCATAATACAGAGTCCTTTTTGACAAACTGATACGTGGGCAATTCCAAAATCAACCTCTGATTTGTTGGTAAAAAGAAACGCGTTGTCATAGCGCCAAAGCGCACACTCAGTAGTAACAAGTAACGTTTGCTATCGCTGAACGCCTACCCTCATACATTTTCGCTGCGTGGTGTGAGAGTAATTACCGATGAATCATGGACACTATCATCGCCGCTCCCGCCAGCTGTGAGGTACTTATTCTGGGACGTAAGGGAATTTTGTTGATAGAATTCATGGCACCAGAGATCACAATAACGTCAAAGGTTTATGGCGAAACGCTGAATAATCTTCGGAGGTTGATAAAAAAAAAAAGGCGCGGGATGCTCACTAAAGGCGTCGTTCTCCTGCACGACGCGCGGCCCCACACAGCGGCTCGCACAAATGCTTCAATCAAGCTCTTCAACTAGGAGATTTTCGACCGCCCTCCTTACAGTCCATCTCACCACCTCTTCCACACCAACGAAGAGCTCATGGATGGAGTCAGCAACTGGCTGCATAACTTGGCGGCACCGTCCTTTGACGAGGGACTACAAAAACTAGTGTCACGGTACAAGTGCCTAAATGTGGATGGCAACTGTGTGGAGAAGTAATGCAGTTATGAATGTAACTGGTCCGTATAATAAAATTTTGTTCTCTATTTTGTATTTTTTTAACCAGCCAATCGGATGTTGATTTTGGAATCGCCTTCGTAGTTTCTCGGCCAGTCAAATTATCCCACCCCATTTAATGGCTGGCAAAAGTTAATTACCCTTTACATAAGAGCCCGCCACTTATCCCATTCCTGCGCCACACGAATACAGTCCACGTCTCTCCATCCCAAGCCTACAGGAACAGTATATTAGCCAAATATCTATGCACTCTTCACAGAATAAACGTGCCAAAATTTATACAAACTGTCGATCCTGGTGATCGTGCGGTCTAAGGCGTAGGTCTGAAGCCTCTTGACTGCTGGAATAGTGGGTTCGAATCCCGCTGAAAGGCATGTACTTTCGTCTCCTTGTGTTTGCTGTGTATTGTGTAGTTAGCGGCCTCTGAGACGGGCTGATCCCTCCGTCAGAATAAACCTACCGGTCGAGCGTGTCAAATTGGGTGTGATCTAGAAACCTCAACAGTGTGGTGGCCTAGGTCCGAGTTGGGGTGTTGGGCCACGGAAAATAAATGTACGTTATCTACCAGTAAAGAAGGAGACCATTTGCCATCTGCTATAAGGTCTGTAGTTGTAAACCAGTTCTGATTTTACTGCACCCCATCAAGATATGTGGGCCTGTTCCAGACTGTTTGTAGCATGTCAGCGGTGATGGTTTCAATGGCGGTTCTGATTCGTACCTTCAGTTCCGAGATACACACGCACCCTGTCTCTTGAAACTGTGTATACCATCTTCGAATGGAATTGTCAGATGGTGGTTGTTTCCCGAATTTGGTGCGGAATTGCCGCTGAACAATTGTACCCCGACAATCATTTTGAATAACTCTGTATACTGATTAGCCTGTCGTTCGACGCTAAACAGTCAGGACAATTAGAGCTAGCTGTCAAATAAATTAGTATCTGTTGCCGGTTTACTTGAGAGAAGTGGGCTTGCAACACCTAAATATCTGAGGAACCCTTCCGACTAAATCTGAATATTTACAGAAGCGCTGTAAAGGAAACATACACCTTTTTGGGTGCAAAAAATGAAATGGTCCTTTTTTAAAAAAAAAGAACATTTATTTAAATAAAATAAAATATTTACACATTTATGAAGAGCAAACTTTTGTTATTAATGATTTGCACAAGATGGATATTTAAACAAAAATTTAAAAAAAAATTACCAAAATCAAAATTACCGATTTCCTTACGAAGGAAATGTGTTTGTTTAGCTAGTGAAAATCATCTACAGATCCACCGGCTTCCGCGGAACACAGTTTGATTACCACTGCTTTAAACTGCTGTTCTGTGTGACCATATCCATGGAACGACCTCTCTATTTCCGGGTTGCAGTGTGTAGACTATGAGCCGGGAATCGCTATGACGTAACACCCTTCAGTTTAAGGCAATGGTTGCCGGTTATTTATTGTTTTACAGCAGCCTTCCTATTATACCAACGCGTAAGTGGAAACGCCCAAGCTGTATAAAGTGAATTGTGTCTGTTACAGCTAAATAAACCGTTGGGCTTTGTACTAGAGGCGGAATGTTTTCCTATATATATTCTGTGGCGAAACAGCATACGTCGGACCTAGGCCGCCTCAGCTTTGAGGTTTCTAGATCACACACAGACATATACACACCCAGTAGAACTCCTCTCAACGAGTGATCAACGCGTTGCAGAGGCCGCTACCTACTCAACCAACAGAACAGACGAACATCCATGGCCTCATAGGGATTCGAACCCGCGATCCCAGCAATCTAGAGGCTGCGGGCCTACGTCTAAGACCGCACGGCCGCCGAGATCGGCGACTTTTTTGTATATGACTCAGATGAATTGCCCGATTCGAAGGGTTAAGTTGGGAGACGGTCTTGTCCAAAATCCCCCTCACGCCCTGATACATTTCTTAGGTTACACACTCGCCAATAAACTTACTTACTTACTCCATGGTACAGAGTCCTTCTTGAGAAGCTAACTGGTTTGCAGCTAGTCAAGAAATTCCCCGCATTTCATGGAACCCGAAGGTTCATTACCGCACTCACAAGCGTCCGCCACCTGTCTGTATCCTGGGCCAG